>Ga0210408_10000124_pt1 | contig 120636 bp, 109 predicted proteins | sample IncBWH4MmetaG_FD_155471 | JGI IMG/M metagenome (GOLD analysis project Ga0210408, IMG submission 155471) | Forest soil microbial communities from Barre Woods Harvard Forest LTER site, Petersham, Massachusetts, United States - Inc-BW-H-4-M | ecosystem: Environmental > Terrestrial > Soil >...
CTCCCGCCCGCCGCATTTTCCATCACTTTCACTCGTTGCAGCTCTTTCTGACTCATCGTCACCATCCTGCCAGGGTGACAGAATCTCGTTGCAGTTATGGGGTGACATTATCTTGGAGCATCTACACAGTACTTTCGAGGGTTTGACCTGCCCCGGGCAACATGTTATAAATCTCCGTTTTGCGCTATCGCCTGTCCCGGGATCGGTTTACCCCTCTCCCTCGGCTGGCCGGGCGCGAACTTAATCCGACGCGGCCAAGCTCAGCACTCCTATTTAATGTCTTGCAGTGGAAGCGTGTTCGGAACTCCGGCCATGCGCTTACCCGGCGCCGAGTCAACGGCGTCCGGGTAATGGTGCACGCCAGCAAGCTGTGCTAGACACGTATCTCATTCCGCAACGCTCTTCATACCGGAGGACTCTCCTATGCGCACCTGGATGGCCACCGCCATATCCCTGGGACGCCGATTTCGCAAGTTGGTTGCACCCGTCTCTGCTCTGATTCTTTCTGCGCCCGCCATCGCTCTGGCACAACCGGCCGGAGAGCCTGTTGGAGGAGAGGCCGGGTTGAAGCTTCCCGACCTCTCCCAAGTCACCTTCATGGGAAGGATTGACGGCCATAAACTTCTTCTCATCGGACTGCTTTTCTGCGTCTTCGGACTGCTTTTTGGCCTGACCATCTTCACCAAACTGAAGAACCTGCCCGTACACAAGGCCATGCTTGAGATCTCGGAACTGATTTACGAGACCTGCAAGACCTATCTGATCACACAAGGCAAGTTCATCCTGGTTCTTTGGGCTTTCATCGCGGTGATTATCGCCATTTATTTTGGGTGGCTCGCTCCCGTGCCGGGTAAGTCGATCGGCATCACTCTCCCCATCATCCTGATGTTCAGTTTGGTCGGGATCGCAGGCAGCTACGGAGTGGCCTGGTTCGGCATCCGCGTGAACACGTTCGCCAACTCTCGCACAGCCTTCGCTAGTCTGAAGGGCAGACCGTTTCCCATTTATCAGATTCCTCTCGAGGCCGGCATGAGCATCGGCATGATGCTCATCAGCGTCGAACTCCTGATCATGCTCTTAATCCTGCTCTTCATTCCGGGCGACTACGCGGGTCCTTGTTTCATCGGCTTCGCGATCGGCGAGTCGCTGGGCGCGGCCGCGCTGCGTATCGCGGGCGGCATCTTCACCAAGATCGCTGACATCGGTTCCGACCTCATGAAGATCGTCTTCAAGATTAAAGAAGACGATGCCCGCAACCCCGGTGTGATCGCGGACTGCACCGGCGACAATGCGGGAGACTCGGTTGGACCTTCGGCGGATGGGTTCGAAACCTATGGCGTGACGGGTGTAGCCCTCATCACCTTCATTCTGCTGGCGGTAAAGAGTCCGACCGTGCAGGTCCAGTTGCTGGTTTGGATTTTTGTGATGCGCATTATGATGCTGGTGGCCAGCGCGGCCGCATATTTCATCAATGGCGCCATCGCGAAGGCCCGGTACGGCAACGCGGACGAAATGAACTTCGAAACGCCCCTTACTTCCCTGGTCTGGATCACGTCGATTGTCTCGATCATTGCCACGTACTTTGTTTCGTATCTCATCATCCCCATGCTGGCAAGCGACACCTCGCAGTGGTGGAAACTGGCTTCGATCATCTCCTGCGGAACGCTCGCAGGAGCGCTGATTCCTGAACTGGTCAAGGTCTTCACCTCGGTTGATTCCCGCCACGTTAAGGAAGTGGTGACCTCGGCAAAAGAAGGTGGTGCATCGCTCGGTATCCTCTCCGGCTTTGTGGCCGGTAACTTTTCGGCGTATTGGCTGGGGCTTTCGATGGTGATTCTGATGTCGATTGCATACTTCTTCAGCCTGAGGGGTCTGGGCGAGGCGGCCACCATGATTGCCACTCCGGTGTTTGCCTTCGGCCTGGTTGCCTTCGGATTCCTTGGGATGGGCCCGGTGACGATCGCGGTGGATTCATACGGCCCGGTTACAGACAACGCGCAGTCCGTCTATGAACTTTCGCTGATCGAGCAAGTACCCAACGTCAAGGCGGAGGTCAAGAAAGACTTCAACGTCGACATAAATTTTGATCGCGCCAAGGACCTGCTGGAAGAGAACGACGGGGCGGGCAACACCTTCAAGGCGACTGCCAAGCCGGTGCTGATTGGAACCGCCGTGGTGGGCGCTACCACGATGATCTTCTCCATCATCATGGCGTTGACGAGTGGGCTGACTACGAATGTGGATAAACTCTCGCTGCTCCACGCCCCATTTTTCTTGGGGCTGATTACCGGCGGCGCAATGATCTACTGGTTCACAGGCGCATCCACGCAGGCCGTGACGACCGGGGCATATCGCGCCGTGGAGTTCATCAAGGCCAACATCAGACTCGAAAGCGCGGAGAAGGCTTCCGTTTCCGACAGCAAGAAGGTGGTTGAGATCTGCACCAAGTACGCGCAGAAGGGCATGTTCAACATTTTTCTCGCAGTCTTCTTCGGGACCCTGGCGTTTGCTTTTGTGGAACCATTCTTCTTTATCGGGTACCTGATTTCTATCGCGATCTTCGGCCTCTACCAGGCCATCTTCATGGCCGACGCCGGAGCCGCGTGGGACAACGCCAAGAAGATCGTCGAGACGAAGCTGAAGCTCAAAGGCACGCCCCTGCATGACGCTACGGTGATCGGCGACACGGTGGGTGATCCCTTTAAGGACACGTCTTCCGTGGCTATGAACCCCGTCATTAAGTTCACCACGTTGTTCGGGTTGTTGGCGGTGGAACTGGCCGTGTCTTTGTCGGAAAAAGGCACCATGCTCACCCATGGTCTGGCGCTTGTATTTTTCTTGGTTTCGATCTCATTCGTGTACCGGTCGTTCTACGGAATGCGGATCGGATCCGAGGTGCAGGCCACAAAAGCAGCGCACGCAGCGGCCGACTAGCGCTTGGTGGCGCCGGCATCTTGCTGGCTGTCCCGAGGGCGTCTTGCTTTCGAGTGGAGTGCGAAGCGCTCACAGGACAACATCCAAGGTGCCGGCGCTACTTTCTTGGGTCCTTCGTCTGGGGCGCAACATCCTGCTTTAGCATTCTCAGGTACAACACCAATTGCCAGCGCTGCAACTCCGGTAGCTTGCTGAACGAAGGCATGCCGCGATCTACATTGCCGTTGGTAATTTTCCAGAACAATGTTCCGTCGGTTTGCACTTGCACCGCCGGTAACAGCAGATCGGCGGCATGCTTCTTGGCCAGGCCGCTGCCGTCATCACCGTGACACTCCGTGCAATTCCGATGAAACAGCTTCTGGCCTCCGGCAGCGGCTTCCGGCTTGTGGGCGAGCGGATTAGTACGAGCAGCAGCGTCCTGCGGAGCACGCCAGCTCGGATCCTGCCGGTAAGCGGTGTTCTGCCCGTGCAGAGCTCCGACAATCATGCACGCCGCCACCAGCAGACGACATCCCGCCCTTGTATCCACCCGCATCAGTGTCTGCCCCCGAGGAGTTGCGCCAGCTTGTTCCCAAATCCGCGGACCTCGTAGCTGTAGCCGAAACGAATCAGTACGGGGCTACCCAACCCGTTGAGCGCCACCGCCGGCGAGAAGTGAATCGAGGCATTCTCGCTTACCTGCCATGACACCACAGGAGCAACATAATGGGCCGCATCGCCGAAACCCACGCCGTCGACCGTGCTTCCGAGCCCACCATAAAATTCCGCCCCCACAATGAAGTTCTCGCGGCAGAAACGGCAATTCTGGCCGCTGGCCAGCGACGATAACGGTCGGGAGAAACCGAAGGCGTAACCGAACTCGAAGCCTTCATTGCGCGACAGGTTCTTCTCCGTCAGAAAGTTCCCCGCGATGTTCCAGTCGTGCACCGAGCTTGACAGGATCAGCTTGGCCTCGAGTTCCCGGTCTTTGGTCGGTTGGAGTTCGGCGTTGGGTGAAGTCAGGTCCGGCGCGCCGGTGATCTCCTTTTGGATCCGGCTGGCTTCGTTGATGTTCTCGTATTCCAGGTACAAAACTGGATTAATGCGGTGCTCACGTTTCAGGGGCCGGAAGCGGTTCTCCAGCCGCCACCCGGTGAAGACGGCACTATCCCCCGCAGTCCCTTGCCCCTCGAGATAGAGCTCCGCCGTCCAACGTGCGGTAACTCCGTACTCGAGTTCCATGTAGGGTGCGATGTAGGTGTTTTGGTCCGACCGGGGAATTCCAATTGTGGAGAAGGTCTCAATCTCCAGGTTTCCTGGCTCTTCCAGGTGATGATCGTACGTGACGATGTAGGGACTCTCCTGCGCCCGGCAAATGAGGCTGGTTGCAAACAGGCAAAGACAAAGCAGAATGCGCACCAATGTAAAATCCATCCTTACATGCAACTGAGTTGCATCATAAAATGATGTGGCTATCCTATTCACTGCTGCAGGCAGGGTCAACCTTCTTCGCCATTTTCTGTTTCAGGATTCTTGCAACCAGATGCAACAGCGGACTATTCAGGCGGGGGGCCCGTGCGACACTGGCCGCAATACCCACCGACCTCGAGGCGAGTCACGACAATGTGGAACCGGCAGTCCCGCTGGATCTGCCCTTTGAGCCGGTCGAAAAGATCGCTCTCGAATTCCGTGATCTTGCCGCAACGCAGGCACGCCATATGAATGTGGTCACGCTGGGGGCGCCTTTCATAGTAGTGTTTCTCTCCCTGCAGATGCATGAGGTCGAGTTCGTCGACCAGTCCATGACGTTTTAGCAGATTGAGCGTCCGGTAGACGGTCACACGGTCGATCTGTGGGTCCAGTTTGTGCGCCTTGCGCAGGATCTGACTGGCGTCGAGATGCTGTTTAGCGGTTTCCACCACGCTCAGAATCGTTCGCCGCTGCCGGGTCATCCTTAAGCCGCGGGACATCAGTTCGGCCTGCAAGCGCCCGGGAGTTTCGGTCTGCGGCAAAGGCATTCATGTTCTCCACTAGTATTTGCAACTGACTTGCAATTATTGCATATACGAACCGCACTCGAAAGCTCCGGGTTCAGTGCACTCCAACCGCCGCTAGTTGCCTTTCATTTTGTCTTTGACACTGTGGGCGAGCTTTTCGATCTCTTCGGCTTTTTTGATCACCGTGAGAGACAACATGTTTTCGTTAGTCTTGTCCACGTACTCCTTCAACTCGGTCGAGAGCTTAAGCAGCTTATCGGTGTCTCGCTTGAGGGCGAGCTGACGTTCTTGATTGGCCTTTTTCGCCATGTCGCGCTCCAGCTTCGCCTTCGCCTCGTCCTCGGGCGAAGCAGTCCGGTCGGGAGGGAATTGCATGGAGGGCATCGGCGGATTCTGAGCGGCCGCACGTTGAGTAAGGCTTAGCGTGGAAAGTAGCAGAACACCGATGAGCAGCTTGTGTGCCACAACCACCTCGAAAAAGGATGGACTCACGGTCGTTCCATTATAAGTTCACCACGGCGCTCGCGAGAAACTGACAAGCCATCATCTCCTTGAGGCGGAGGCCCTCAAAAATAAGAGCGAGGACCGAGGTCCTCGCTCTCCCCCACGTACTAAAATGCCGACGACGCTGGTGCAGCCAGGTACCCGGCTGCGGAATCGGCGAGCCCAAAAGGGCGCTACAGCGAGCTCATATTCGCCAGGAACTCTCCGTTCGACTTCGTCTTATTCAACTTGTCGATGAGAAGTTCCATGGCTTCGACCGGGCTGAGCGGGTTCAGTACTTTTCGGAGAACCCAGATGCGGGTCAGGTCTTCCTTCGGGATCAGGAGTTCTTCTTTTCGTGTGCCGGAGCGCTGAATGTCGATGGCTGGGAATGTACGTTTGTCGACCAGCTTGCGGTCGAGGATGATTTCCATATTACCCGTGCCCTTGAATTCTTCAAAGATCACGTCGTCCATGCGGGAGCCCGTATCGATCAGGGCTGTCGCGATGATGGTCAGCGACCCGCCTTCCTCGATGTTTCGCGCCGACCCGAAGAACCGCTTGGGACGCTGCAATGCGTTCGAATCCACGCCGCCGGAAAGGACCTTGCCGCTGGGCGGGACGATCGTGTTGTAGGCGCGCGCCAAGCGCGTAATCGAATCGAGAAGAATCACGACGTCGCGCTTGTGCTCAACCAGCCGCTTGGCCTTTTCGATCACCATTTCTGCAACCTGCACGTGGCGCGCGGCGGGCTCGTCGAAGGTGGAGGAAATCACCTCACCCTTCACCGAGCGCTGCATGTCGGTGACTTCTTCCGGGCGCTCGTCGATCAGGAGAACGATTAGCACTACTTCCGGGTGGTTCGTCGTAATGGAATTGGCGACGTTCTGCAACAGCATCGTCTTGCCGGCACGCGGCGGCGACACGATCAGTCCGCGCTGCCCTTTTCCGATCGGCGTTAACAGATCCATGACTCGGGCGCTCACGTTCTCGCGCGCAGTCTCGAGCTTCAGTCGTTCCTGAGGGTAGAGCGGCGTGAGGTTGTCGAACAAAATCTTGTTGCGCGCCTCATCGGGCGACTCGAAGTTCACCGCCTCGATCTTTACCAGGGCGAAGTACTTTTCGCCTTCGTGCGGCGGACGAACCTGCCCGCTGATAGTGTCACCGGTCTTGAGATCGAACTTGCGGATCTGTGAAGGCGAGACATAGATGTCGTCGGGCCCGGGCAGGTAGTTGTAATCCGGCGAGCGGAGGAAGCCATAGCCGTCGGGCAGAATTTCAAGAACGCCCTCGGCGAAGATGTGGCCTTCCTTTTCGCTCTGCGCCTGGAGGATCTTGAAAATCAGATCCTGCTTGCGCAGACCGCTGGCCCCGGGCAGATCCAGAGATCGGGCGATCTTGGTCAGCTCGGTAATATTCTTTTCTTTGAGTTCAGCGATGGTCATTGATCACCTACGGGAAATTTACAAAGGGGGGTGCTGCTGGAAGACTTGCGACTCGCGGGGCAGGGGGCGGGGCTGGTGTTACGCAGCCCGCCGTTGCGCCTCGGCGAAATTTTCCGGCTCAGATAGAACCGCCTGCCGCTCCGCGCCAGCGATCCGGTCCAAAACCTGATTCATGGTTTCCTGAATGCGGGTGCTAGGCCGGTGAAATTTTCGGGTGGCCTTAGAGGCAAGCTGACAGAGCATATAACGATTCCGCAGAGTATGTAAAGCCTCAAAAACGCGATCAGAACGCATCGTAATGATTCTCCTTATACTTTCCGGGCAACACTCGCACTTCCACTCGCGTGACAGCGCGCCCCCAGAAACAGCGCAAGTCACTGAATTAGCATGGGTTTACACGGATTGCACGAGTCAATCCTTATAGATGCTTTGCCAACCCTGAAAGTTGCTCATTTTTCGGGGTTATAGGCCCGGGTCTAAGCTAAGGGGCACTTTTCGAAACGGCCGGAGAACGGGCGTTGCATCCTCTGGAACGCGTTAATCTAAAGGCAAATGCCTCCAAGGTCAAGGATTTCTTGCCAAGTGCAAAACTGAGCCGTTTAAGGGTTAGATACTGGGGAATGGGCGGAGTTTCTTGCCTGGTCCCCTGGGGACTCGACTCTTGTGTCAGGACTGAAAGAGTCCGGGTTTTGCAGAAGTCTTTGATATCTTGCCAGCAGGATTCCTGAACGACGCGCTGCAAGATCAGCAAGTACATCCTGGCGGGACGGCGCACGGTCCCGATCAGACGACAGGTGGAAGCGCTGCGCGCGAAACGATACAAAGGCCTCTATGTGGGTTCGAGTGGGAGAAGGTCTGACATCCTGAACTCAAACTCCCAGAGACCGCGGTTGCAGACGATGCGTGGGTATCTAAGATGAGCGATTCGCAAAATGGGGGGAATTTCGTTCCTGGGGCAGACACCGGCGGGTCCTCTGGGTTCCGTGCCACCGCCGCTTTGGATGAGTGGCTTTCGATCCTTGTCGGGCAGCATGGCAGCGATCTTTTGCTTACCTCAGGAGTTCCCGCCCATATTCGTTTCGAAGGCGCAGTGCAGCCCATCGGGACCGTACCGCTGACAGGGCCAGAAATCGAGTCAGCGGTTCTGCCCGCTCTGACTCCGCGCGCGCATCAACAATATCGCGACAACGGTATATCCGACTCGTCGTATCGCATTGCCGGGCTCGGGAGATTCCGGATCAACTTGCATCGCGAGCGCGGCCTGGCAGCGGCGGCCGTGCGGGCACTCCCAACACAGGTGCCATCGCTCGACGAACTCCACCTTCCACCTTCGGTGGAGACCCTCACGCACCTTCCCCGAGGCCTGGTACTCATCGGAGGACCGGCAGGCGCAGGCAAGTCAACGACGACCGCCGCCCTGATCCACGAGATCAACCGCCGGGAGCCGCGTCATATCGTCACGATTGAGGACCCTGTGGAATACGAGCACGAGCACATTCGTAGCGTGGTGGAGCAAGTGGAGATTGGAACGGACGCCCCCGACTTCCCCACCGCCCTCCGCGCCGCACTGCGCCAGGCCCCTGACATCATCGTGGTCGGCGAGATGCGGGATCCGGAAACGATGAGAATCGCCGTCGCCGCCGCCGAGACGGGACATCTTGTGTTCTCGACCCTGCACACACCGGACGTATCCTCTACGATCTCTCGCATTTCGGATTCCTTTCCCCCGGAGCGCCAGCCCACGATCCGCCAGGAACTCGCCCTGGCGTTGTCGGCGGTCCTCACCCAGATCCTCTTGCCAAGCAAGCGAGGCGGGCGGATGCCGGCTGCAGAGTTGCTCATCGTCGGGTATGGGGCGCGCCAACACATCCGGCGTAATGCCCTGCAGCATTTGCATCAGGAGATCACCATGACAAAAAATAAGGGCTCGCTGACGCTCGAGGAATCGCTTGCCCACCTGGTCCGGCAGGGCGCGATTGAACGCGACGAGGCCCTGCACTTCGCGGTCCATCCCGACGATCTTCTCAGTTTGCTGAAGTCCGAGAACCGCAGTTAGGCATCTGTGAATCACGCCCAATACGTGCGGTCCAGGGTCCGGTACCGGATCGCTACGGCCTTCCCGGTATTGACGAAGTGGATCACGTCCATAAGCGACTTCACCGGATACACGTCAATGCCCGCTCGCCATCGCCGCCTCGCGTGCGTTGACCTCGGGCACGATCAGCCGCTTGAGCTTCTTGTCCCGGGCCTCGATAGCAATCGGGAGAGTCCCGCGGATTACGCCATCGAGCGACCGTCCCCTACGAATACACAGTCGAGTAGTTCCTTTTTGTTGAGCCCTCCGTAAGCTCCCAGGATGCCCAGCGCCATCGACAGGTCGAACCCAGAGCCTTCCTTGCGGATGTCGGCGGGCGCCAAGTTCACCGTGATGTAAGTCGGAGGAACGTCGTAGCCACAGTTGCGCGGGGCGGAACGGACCCGGTCCTGGCTTTCCCGGACGGCGGCATTCGGGAGCCCGACTGTGTTGGAAATGGACTTCATTCAGCTTGACGCCTGATAAGTCAACCGCCACTTCGATGATATTGGCGTCGATTCCATACGCGGCAGTGCTGAAGGTCTTGTAGAGCATGGGAACGGCCGCACGCAGCTCAGACGTGTGCTGCAGGATGAAACTCACGAGCGCCTGCTTGAGGGTAAGTCCGACCTGACGCGATGGGCCGTGACCGTTGTCACGACTCGGGTGGGACGCGGACCGGTCACGATGTTCCGAAATCCGAACAATTTCCGCCCGTTTGTCGTCATCCACGTCAAAACTGGCAATCTGCAACCAGCTTTAACGAAAGGTACCAAGACTTCCAACAGCAAATTGCTGTTCACGCAAGCTTGCGTGCTCTAGGATGACTCCCACGCCCCTTCCCCCGAAGGTGCTTACGCGGGAGCAACCGGGCTCGAATTGTTATGGCTGCGGAAGAGAACCAACCCCCGCGTTCGCAGCGCTCCCCGGGCCACCTGGAGCAAGAAGAAACCCGCCTATGGCGCATCGTCCTCTGGTTCCTCGTCTTGCTGGCTGCCGCTCTGGCAGGGCTCATGTGGGAACGCCTCGAATCAGTTCCGTACCACCTGGGTGCGATCGCGCCCGGCCTGATGGTGCTGGCCGTCCTGTTCGCAGCCTATGCGTACGGACGACGCCGGGAAGTCTCGGAACTCAACGTTCTCCTGAGAAATCTGCAGGACCGCGTCGGCGTAGCTCCTTCGGAGCAGCAACTCGACCAACTGAGCCAGGTCATCATGCGGTCGCAGCGCAGCTTCAAGGAGCTGATCGACTCCTTTGACGACGTGGCCTGCGCCGTGTCTCTGGACGGGACCTTCCGCACCGTTAACCGCCGGCTCACCGATCTGCTGAAACTGCAATACGGGGAGATCGTCGGACACAAGTTCGACGAGTTCTGTGAGACCCCCACCCGCGCCGAAGTGGACGCGGGTCTGGGACGCTTTCTCGAGCGACGTCGCTGGTCGGGCCTGGTACCTGTCAAGCTCAAGAGCAGCTCCCGCGTCCTATATTTCGATTGCGTTCTGAACGCGATCGTCAAGGGCGACGAGGTGGTCGGGGCCAGCTTGCTGGCCCGCGATGTCACGGAGGAGCGAGAGAAGGAACGTCGTTTCACAGAGTTGTTCGAAACCCTGCAAGAAGGGGTTTACTTCAGCACGCCGGAAGGCAAGCTTCTCGACGTGAACCCTGCGCTTGTGACAATGCTGGGATACCGCAGCAGGGAAGAATTGCTCACCCTCGATTCTCACGGCCTTAATTTCGACTCGGCCCAGACTCCGGTCCTGGGACGGGGCGCCGACGATCGCGGCGGGGTCCGAACTCGCGAGATCATGCTACGTCGGCAGGACGGTTCTTCAGCCGTCTGCCTAGATACTTCCCGCGCCGTTTGGGATGCGGCGGGAACGATTATCCGCTATCAAGGTACCCTCACAGATGTGACCGAGAAGCGGAAGCTCGAGGCACAGGTCCGGCAGCAGGAGCAGTTTCGGCAACGGCTGCTGGAGAGCTTTCCCGACCTGATCCTGGTCGTTGATCTGGAAGAGCGCTACACCTTCGTCAGTTCGCGCATTCGGGATCTGCTGGGCTACCGCCCGGAAGAGTTGGTCGGCAAGAAGATCGAAGGCCTCCAGGACCACTCTCCCGAATACCTGTCTTTGTACCGGGAGGTTGCGTCGGGCAAGCAGATGTTCGCCTCCTCCGACTATGGCGCGCTGCATCGAGATGGCTCTTGGCGCACTATGCGCGCTTCTGCCAGTCAGCTGTTCGATACGGAGAATAAGTTGAGTGGTGTGATCATGTCGGTGCGAGATGTCACGGTGGAGAAGAAGCTGGAGCAGCAGATCATTCAGAGCGAACGCCTGGCGGCCATGGGGCAGATGATCGGGGGATTCGCGCACGAACTAAACAACCCCCTGACGACAATCCTAGGCGTGAGCGAACTGTTACAGGATGGTGAGGCCAACGAAGCTCGCCTCAAGCAGCTCGGGATGCTCCACCAGCAGGCACGCCGCGCAACTGAGATTGTTCAGAACCTGATGTATTTCTCGCGGCCGCCGGCGCCTGGCCGTACTCAGGTCAACCTGAGCGAAATGGTCGACCGGACCCTGCATCTGCACGCCTACTCGCTGCGCAAGAACAACATCACCACCGACTTCCTACCAGAACTGGCATTGCCCCAAGTATCCGGCGACCCTCACCAGTTGATGCAGGTGTTCCTGAACCTAATCTTGAATGCAGAACAGGCCATACGTGAGGCGCGCGAAAAAGGAACGTTGCGGATCCGGCTTGGGAAGACTGATAGCAGCGTCTGGGCGAGCTTTCAGGATGACGGACCTGGCATCGCACCGGAGATCCTGCCCAACATATTCGACCCCTTCTACACCACGAAGCGCCCCGGCCGCGGTACCGGACTCGGCCTGAGCATCTGCAAGGCTGTGCTCAAGGAGCACGGCGGCAACATAGAGGCAGCATCCGCTCCGGGCGGCGGCGCCGTATTCACCGTACATCTTCCGATCCCACCCGAGACCTAAGCTCCCTTATACTGACGGCTCCGATGCCCAACCTTCAGGGTCAAACTGCGCTTGTCACCGGAGCCTCTCGCGGAATTGGCCGGGCCATTGCCTTGCACCTAGCCAAGGCGGGAGCCGAAGTCATCGTTCACTATCACAAGAATCGTGCTGCCGCGGAATCAGTTGCGGGCGAACTGGGCGGAACCGCCCGCTTGGCGCAAGCGGATTTGCGTTCGCCTCGGGAAATCGATGCCCTCGTGAAAACTCTGGCTGACGTCCGCCTGGACGTTCTGGTGAACAACGCTGCCCTATGGGGCGGGACACCGCTGGGCTCGACCTCGCTCGAAACTTTGGAGGCGATGCTCGATGCCAACGTCAAAGGCGTGTTCTGGCTTACTCAGGCAGTGTTGCCTCTATTCCGCGAAGGCAGCCGGATCGTGAACATCTCATCTCTGGCCGGAAGAATCGGTCGGGCCGGAGGGCGGAGCTTATACGGGGCCACGAAAGCGGCGGTCGATGCCTTCACTCGAAACTGGGCCCTCGAACTCGCGCCCCGCAAGATTCGCGTAAATGCCGTCGCGCCTGGCTATATCGACACCGACATGACGGCCGGGTATTTCTCGGACCCAAAGGTGTTGCAGCACGCGGTTGACCGGCAGCCGTTCGGGCGGCTGGGCCGTGCTGAAGAGGTCGCGGACGTGGTGCTGTTCCTCTGCTCGCCCGCATCGAACTGGATCACCGGGGAGTCACTCAACGTGAGCGGCGGCTTCGTGGTTTAAGCGCAACTTGCTTCGATTTGTGACTAAACGCGGACGGCCAAGCAAGATGCAGGCCCAGGCCACCCTCAGCGTTCCACCGCCATCGCCACCGCGTTGCCGCCTCCCAGGCAGAGGGCTGCGACACCCCGGTGCACATCGCGGCGAATCATCTCGTAGATCAGCGTCACCAATACCCGAGCACCGCTGGCGCCGATCGGATGGCCGATCGCAACCGCGCCACCGTTGACATTCACCTTGTTCTGGTCAAGGCCGAGTTCACGCATCACGCCCAACGCCTGCACCGAGAAAGCTTCGTTCAACTCGTACAAGTCGACTTCGTCGTTCTTCCACCCGGTCTTATCCCAAATCTGTCGCACGGCACCGACCGGCGCCATCATCACCCACTTGGGCTCGACACCGCTGGTGGCTTGCGCAACGATCCGAACCATGGGCTGCGCACCAAGGCTCTTCGCCCGCTGTGCACTCGTCACCACCAGGGCCGCGGCTCCGTCGTTTACTCCGGGGGCGTTGCCCGCGGTAACCGTGCCGTCCTTCTTGAATGCGGGTTTGAGAGAGCGGAGGACGGCGATTGTCGTGTCTTCGCGCGGGCTCTCGTCCTTGTCGAAGATCACGGGGGCCGCGCCTTTCTTCTTTGCAGGCAGTTCGACCGGAACGATCTGCGCCTTGAAGCGGCACTCTTTGATGGCCGCAACCGCCTTGCGGTGCGAATTCACCGCAAACTCGTCCTGCTCTTCGCGCGTAATCCCGTATTTTTCGGCGACGTTCTCGCCCGTGATTCCCATGTGATAATCGTTGTAGATATCCCAAAGTCCATCGTGGACCATGGAGTCGACGATCGTGGCGTTGCCCAGACGATATCCCTGGCGAGCCTGCGGGAGAAGGTAGGGTGCGTTGGTCATGGACTCCATACCACCGGCAACTACGATGGAAGTGTTTCCGGTTTGCACGGCTTGCGCTGCCAGGGCCACGGCTTTGAGTCCGGAACCACACACCTTGTTGATTGTCATGGCACCTACCTCGGGCGCCAAACCGCCGAAGATCGCGGCTTGGCGCGCCGGGTTCTGGCCCAGTCCAGCAGAGACCACGTTGCCCATAATGCATTCATCAACCTGCTTGGGATCAAGATTGGCGCGCTTCACGGCTTCTCGGACGACCACCGCCCCTAGTTGGGGCGCGCTGAGATCCGAGAGGCTTCCCTGAAATTTGCCGACCGGCGTGCGGCATCCTGAAATGATGACGACCTCGTCCAAACCAGCCATAAACCTGCTCCTTTATGAGTTCCCTCTGCAATTATAGATGCGGCGGCCCAAGAAAAAGTAGGGACCGGACTGCACCGTGTCAATGTTCATGAGGCAGCATACGAATTATGTCGCAGAGAGTTGAACCCTGGAGAGAATTGCGTTTTCACTTGTGTTCATCGGCATGCGAAGGAGTGTCGGTGAAGGGATGTTTAAAGAATTCTTGTGTCGACGTGACTTGCGGTGACTTTAGTGCACGAGTCGAACGCATCCGCAACATCATTTTTCTCTTGACTTCATTTTTCATTGACTCTATACATTCAATCAGTTGCAACTGAAGACCGTTGCATAGTCCATGAACAATGGAAAGGGAGAATAGATCAATGGCAACCAAGAAGAAGGCAGCAAAGAAGAAAAAGAAACACTAGAAGTCGGATTCAAAAAGGCAAATGGGGGACGCCAAAAGCGTCCCCTAAGTTTTTGGTGGCGGTTTTTGTGCGTCCCCCTCGTATGCACCATTCACAGTCCCCAAACAACGAGAAGCCCGCATTCCGGAAGCGGGTCTGGTGACTCATGCCGTCGCGCGACCCTAGTTTGTCGCGGCTTTCTTCGCGGTTGATGCCGCGGGAAGAGGCTTCTCCGTGGCGGGGCAGAGGTTGCGGTAGGGGCAAAAACGACAATGGTAGCCGGGCTTTGGGTCGAACTGCTCGGCATCGATTCGGTCGGCCACATCTTCAACCTTAGCCTTCGCGGCTTCCAGTTGCAGCTTGCCGCGAGTAGTGGTCACGGGCTGGTTCTCTTCCAGGTTGTAGAAGACAAGTCGGTCGGCCTGGTATCCCCACTTTTCTCGCGCAGCCATGGCATAGATGGAGAGCTGTAGGCTGTCGTCGGCATCTTCCTGAGCGCGGGGCTTGCCGGTCTTGTAGTCGATGATCGCGACGCGGCCCTCCCCAAGATCATCGATTCGGTCGATGCGGCCGGCCACCGAGGCTTTCCCAACTCGTACCTCGAAGTGCTCCTCGGTATGCAGCACCTTCGGTGAGGGCCCCCGCCGGAGAGCCGCCAGGAAGTCTCGCAACTGCTGCAGGCCCTGCTGCTCGTAGAGTTCTCGCTGATAGGGGTCGTCGATCACCGATTGTGCAAGATCGGCGCGAAACAAATCGATGAGCTCATCGTCCGTCAGCGGTCGTTCCAGACGCACGGAATCGAAATACGTGCGCAGCACCCGATGCATGGTCGCACCGTACTGCATCGCGGCGGGGATGTCTCGAGGAATTCGCCATTCCCGCTCCAGTTTGAACTGTAGAGGACAGATTTCGTAGCTCTCGACGGCAGTTGCGCTCAACCGATTCAGGGGAAATGCCGGGGGCAGGGCGAGCCAATCGGCGGTGCGGGAAATGAATGCAGGTGCCGGCGGGGCGCTACCGAAGAGGTCGGTCTGAAACTCCCGGGCGGCGCGCTGGGTGAGCCAAGGTCTCAATCTAGGGTCTTTCAACAGCTCGCGGGTGAGGCCAGGGGGAGTCTTGTCTTTGCCGATGCCTTGTTTGCCATAAAGCGTGAGGGAGTCGCGGGAACGGGTCATCGCCACGTAGAACAGGCGACGCTCTTCCTGCTCGTGCAGGGCTTTGCCATCTCCTTCCCCGAGGGAGTCGGAGTCACGCAGGTCCTGTGGAAAGTCGACCAGCGGTTCCTTGTAGGACGACGGAAAGGAATTCGAGGTCACCCGGATGACAACAACGTGGGAGAACTCGAGTCCCTTGGCCGCGTGGGCGGTCATGAGATGGACCGCATCCTGCTCCTTGGACTGCAGGCAAACTACGCCGCGCGCTTCGCGGAAGTAGCGCAAGTAGTCAAGCAGTTCTCCGATGTCCCCTGTCCGGGTAAGCGGCTTTTTCTCCCAGTCCTGAACGAACTTAAGGACGGCTTTCAGCGGCGGCGAGTCCAGGTCGAAACCGAACTCGCGCACGATAATGTCTAGCGCAGCTCGACTCCGGGCACCGATCCGGCGTATCTCATCCCGGGTCTCCTGGAGGACTCGAAGCACCGCGGGGCCGCTTTCGATCTGGCTCAACAGCGACACCATGGTCACATGTCGGCCCTCGGGTTGATCGCGGGGAATCGCACGCATCGCGGCGCGAAACTTCTCGGGATCAATAACGAATCGCGGGAGGGCCGCGACCCGCAGGAGGCTAGCTGCATCCCCAGCAGAGTCAACCGCACCCAGGCAGGCGAGCAGATCGCGCACCTCGGGTGTATCCATCACGTCCATGTTCTCAATGATGAAAGGGATGCCCTTTTCCCCAAGTTCGCGCGCCACCTCGTCACGATGGAAATGGGAGCGGTAGAGCACTGCAAAGTCGCTCCAGCGAGCGCGGAGCTGCCGGCGTTTCTCTTCGATCACCGAGACAATGTCGGCCGACTCAAAGTCCTTGGCAGCTAGCGGAACAATCTCGACCGGGACGTTGGGTAGCGGCTTCCCTTCCGCAAAAGCTCTGTCCTCGCGCGCCGACTTCAAGGGCGAGCGCCGGTAGGCAGGGGGTGAGGCCTTCCCCCCGACTGATCCTGAATCCGTGGCGAAGACCGGAGGGTTCCTGTCGATCAACGCAAAGGAACACTGCAGGATGGGTGTGGTCGAGCGCTGGTTCTTTTCGAGCACAACTAGCTTCGCGCCGGGAAAATGCCGGTGAAACAATCCAAACGCCGCGCTGGAAGCCCCACGAAAACGGTAGATTGCCTGATCCGGATCCCCGACGGCGAAAACGTTGCGCTCTTCCCTCGCCAGGGACGACAGGATTTTGACCTGGGCAAAGTTGGCGTCCTGGAATTCATCAACCAGTATGAAGTGCGCCCGCTGCTGCTCCCGTGCCAACAACGACGCGTCCTGGTGAAGCAACGTGAACGCGCGCGTGATCATGTGGCTGAAGGTGCCAAGATTCCCGTCCCGCAGCCTCCGTTCCACGATTGCGAAAACGGCAGCGATTTCGCGACACCGGCCAAGGGTCTCTTCGTCGGTGACCGAGTCGGCGTCTTTGGACTTGGTTACGCGGGGAATGGGTAGTTCGCCGCGCTCGAGGCGCTGTACGTACTCGGCATACCTCTCTGGATCCACCAGTTCGTCGTGACACCGCCGCATGAAGTCGAGCAGATCGTCGAGGAACTGGGCCACGTTCGCGGCACGCACAAAGTAGTTCAGATGCAGGTCGCGCAGGCGCTTGCGCAGGAAGATCCACAGGTCCTGGTCGTCCAGCAGGTCGAAACCCTTGCCGTTCGCTTTCAGGAGTTCGAAGCAGTAAGCATGAAAGGTCATGGCGCGCAGTCCAGAAACATCCGTCCCCCGCAGCTCTCCCTGTACCCGGTCGCGCATTTGCCGCGCGGCATTGTCGGTATACGTCAAGGCGAGGATTTCGTTCGGGCGTGCATGACCTTCGCGGATAAGGCTGGAGATTCGGCGGATGAGAACTGTTGTTTTGCCCGTGCCAGCGCCGGCGACGACCAGCATAGGCCCGGACACATGCTCGATAGCTTCGCGCTGACGCTCGTCAGGAGTGATCAAGCTGGAACGGGACGTGGACTTCGACGGCATTGACCGGAGCATAGCAGAGGTAGTTGTGGATGTCCCTGTGCGAATCTGTGTCTTATTCAGGCAACTCCGAGACAGCGATGGCCGTGGCGGCAACGGCCGCCGTCTCAGCTCGCAGAATGGTGTTTCCCAGCGAAGCCGTCATCCAACCGGCCTGAGAAAACAGCGCGAGCTCTTCTTCGGTCCAACCACCTTCAGGACCCACGGCAAGCAACACATCGTCAGAGGGAGCGTACGATTGCAACGCATCTTTGAGAGTGAGTTGCCGCTCCGACTCAGCCAGCACGATTCGGGTGGAGGCGGTCAAAGTCACAGCCTCTTTGAGTTTCAGTGGCAGCAGCACCTCGGGGGGCGTCGTGCGGCGGGATTGTTCGGCCGCCTGGCGAACAATGCGCTCCCAGCGTTCCACGCGTTTGGTAGCAGTCGCCGCCAGGTGAGCGTCAGTCCTTCGCGCCTGCAGGGGGATGATGCGAGACACCCCCAGCTCCGTGCACTTCTCGATGGCCCATTCCATCCGGTCAAACTTGAAGATTGCCAGCAGGAGGGTGATGTTCGGGACTTCCACCACCGCCGTCTCTTCACCCAGCTCGAATTCGACACGCTGGTCCGTCACCTTGGTGATGCGGCCCGGGTGTACCGTGGCCCCGGTGGCGATATCGAATTCCTGCCCGACGCGCGCCCGGAGCACTCGCACAAGATGCTCTGCGTGCGCTCCGACCAGCGCAGCGTGCTTCCCAGAAAATTCGTCGGCGATCCAGCGGCGGCGGGTCATGAGTTGGGTATCGGACGACGGGTCGAGACTAGGTGCGCGGCAAGCCGCCCCGTGCCAGGTGCTTTGACAACCGGTGTGGCCAGCCGGCTATCCGAACATGTCCTTCATCTTCTCCACCAGCGTGCCGCGCTGCGGCTTGTTCTCGACATGCGTCAGCCCGTCGAGTTCTTGCAGCAGCTCTCGCTGGCGCTTGTTGAGCTTTCCCGGCGTCTGCACCCGCACCTCCACGAACAGATCGCCCTTCCCGCGACTGTTGAGCAAAGGTACACCCTTGTTCTTCAGGCGAAAGGTCGTGCCCGATTGCGTGCCTTCGGGAATTTTCAAAACTTGGTCACCCTCGAGAGTAGGCACTCGAATCTCAGTGCCCAGAGCCGCCTGCGTAAAGGAAATGGGGATCACGCAGTGCAGGTCGTTGCCTTCGCGCGCGAAGAATGCATGCTCCTTTACGTGCAAGACCACGTAGAGATCGCCCGCCGGCCCTCCAAAAGCTCCCGCGTCGCCGTATCCCGTGAATCGGATGCGAGTCCCGTCTTCGACGCCTGCTGGGACTTTCGCTTCCACGGTTCGCTGCCGCAGCACCCTACCCTCCCCCTTGCACTTGGGGCAGGGATCGGTGATGACGCTCCCAACTCCCTGACAGGTTGGGCAGGTGCGCGCCATGGAGAAAAATCCTTGCTGATAACGCACTTGCCCTCTGCCCTGGCACGAGCGGCAGGAGACCGCAGACTTTCCTGGCGCGGCCCCGGAACCGGAGCAATCTTCGCAGGCTTCGTGCCGCCGTACCGCGACCTCGGTTTCCGTGCCAAACACGGCTTCTTCGAACTGAAGCGTCAGATCTTCCCGAAGATCCGGACCACGTTGCGCGCGCGAGCGGCGACGGCCGCCGCCCCCTGCCCCGCCGAATATGTCGCCGAAGCCGAAGAACTCGCCAAAAATGTCGCTGAGGTCCTGAAAGGCGTTGGGATCGAATCCTCCGGCCCCGCCTCCAGCAGAACTCGCCACGCCCGCGTGTCCGAAGCGGTCGTACATCGAGCGCTTTTCGCCGTCGATCAGGACGGCATAGGCTTCCGTAACTTCCCTGAACTTTTCTTCCGCGTCCGGATTGTTCGGGTTACGGTCCGGGTGGAACTGCATGGCGAGCTTGCGATACGCGCTCTTCACCTCCTGCTCTGTGCAGGTGCGCGTGACACCCAGTACCTCGTAGTAGTCGCGTTTGCCGTTACTGGTCAGAATGGCTTTCTCCCCGCTTCCCCAAGACGGTTGTGATGATGGATCAGTGCTTCGAATTCCTGGCAACCCTCACCATCGCCGGGCGCAGGAGCCGATCTTTGAGCTTGTAACCGCGCTGCAGTTCGTCGATCACCTGGTGGTCGGGAGCCTCGATGGTCTCCACCATTTCGATGGCTTCGTGCACGTGCGGGTCAAACAACTCGCCCTTGGCCGGCACCGCACGAACCCCAAGTTTTGCGAGCGCGTCCTGCAATTGCTTGTAAATCAGTTCGACCCCGCCCCGGAATTCGTTCAACTGCGTCGCCGGAGCTTGCAGCGCCCGTTCAAAGCTGTCGAAGGCTGGCAGCAGCGCTTTGATGGCATCAGCGGTTGCGAAATCCCGAAACTCCTGCTGTTCGCGGGCGGCACGCTTGCGGGCATTTTCGAACTCGGCCTGCAACCTTGCCAACCGGTCGAGCAGCGTGTCCCTCTCGACTTTGAGCTTCTGCAGTTCAGTATCCGTGGCGGCGGGGTCTTCCGACACACGTGAGGACGGCACCCCGCCTTCGTCTCCTTGTTCGGAGGCGGGAAGTTCGTGTTCGAGATCGAGTTCCTGCGGATCTACTTGTGACTTTCCGTTTGTCTTTGCCATAAAACCTATTCTGATTCGTTGAGGATTTTGTCGAAGAGCCGCGCGATATACGAAACGGCGGTCATTGTGTGCTGGTAGTCGATGCGGGTTGGTCCGATCACCGCGAGCGATCCCATCACCTCATTGCCTACGCGCGCAGGCGCACCGATCAGCACGAAGTTGCTCATAGAGGGTAGCGCCTCATCCAGCCCAATCACCACCCGCACCGCCTCTTGCTTGGTGTCCAGGTAGGCGCTCAATAGTTTGACAATCTTCCCCTTCTCTTCGAGCGTCTTCAGCATGTCTTGTAGGCGCTGCCGGTCCTGCTCATTGGCAACCAGATTAGATGCCCCTTCGACAAACACCGCTTCCGCACCCGGTTCGGCAGTAAGAGCACCCTGTTTGTAGAGTTGCTCGAGTGACTGCATCAGCCGGTCGTACTCGCTGCGCTCCTGTTCGATGCGGTGCTGCAGCTCGGCGCGCAAGCTATCCATGGTCCAGCCGCGGAAGTTCTCGTTGATATAGCGCGCGGCCACATCCAGATCGGCTTGCGAAATATCCAGGCGCAGCACCCGATCCCGCACCAACCCCGACCGCGTAACCACCACCGCCAATACTTTCTGATCGGCTAGGCGGGAAAAATACACGTGCTCCAGCGCGTTCTTGGGGCCCGTGGCGGCGATCGCAACTCCCACGTTGCGGGAAACCAGCGAGAGCACCCGCGACGTGCGTTCCATGAACTCCTGCACGTCGGTGATTCCGGTCAACGAGTCGTGGATGATGTTCTCATCCTCGTGCGACAGATGCGCTTCGCCGCTGATCTGTTCCACGTAGTAGCGGTACGCCTCCGTCGTCGGGATGCGCCCCGCCGATGTGTGGGGCTGTTCCAGATACCCAGCATCGGAAAGGTCGGCCATCACGTTGCGTATGGTCGCCGCACTCAAGCCCTCCGGGTTTGAGCGCGACAGCACGCGCGATCCCACCGGCTCACCCGTGGCTATAAAAGTCTCCACAATCGCGGTAAGAATTTCGCGTTCACGATGACCAATCGATCCAGAAGGCGCCATCATCCTTCTTCTTGTATCACCTTGTTCGGAAGGCCGGAAGTCACCTTTCGCATGTCTCCCTTGATAACTATCCTAACCACTTTAGATGCATAAACTTAGATAACGATTCACGATGAGTCCCTGCCATCGATTCTAGGAACTTGAGCGAATCACTGTCAAGTATTGATCGGTCGAGAGTTAAACCGTCCATTGGCTCCTTTCCCCTTCTAACAGAGTCATTTGGGATATGCTGGCAAGCCGCTCGTATGCCGCGTTCAGGCTCAAGACTATCGTGAAACGAAAACTGCACGTGGCAGTGATCGGTGCTGGCGCGTTTGGCGGATGGACTGCCCTCTATCTCTTGCGCCGAGGTGCCAAGGTCACCCTGATTGACGCCTGGGGACCGGGCAACTCCCGAGCCTCCTCAGGCGGCGAAACGCGAGTCATCCGCGGCACCTACGGACCCGATCAGCCCTACACGGCCATGGCGGCCCGCGCCCTCAAATTGTGGCGCGAGAACGAGCGCCGGTGGAAGACCCAATTTTTGCATCGAATCGGAGTCCTTTGGATGGCGGCGACTAGTGACGACACCTGGGAGCGCGGTTCGATCGAACAACTGAAAGATGCCAGGATCCCGTTTCAACGACTCTCGGCTCGGGAACTGACCAAGCGCTGGCCGCAAATCAATTTTGAAGGGGTCGAGTGGGGAGTCTTCGAACCCCAGAGTGGATTCCTGATGGCCCGAGCTGCCTGTCGCAGCGTGGTCGAGGGCTTTATCGCCGAGAGCGGAGAGTTTCGCCAGGCTGCAGTGCTGGGGAACGAACTGGACTCCGGCCCCTGGAAGACCATCGCGCTTTCCGACCGATCTCAACTCAAAGCCGACCGCTACGTCTTCGCCTGTGGGCCATGGATGGGCCATCTCTTCCCCCAGACCGTCGGGAGCAAGATTCAATCGACAAAGCAGGACGTGTTTTTCTTCGGCCCTCCACCCGGCGACTCCCACTTCGATGAGCGGCACTTGCCGGTGTGGGCCGATCATCGCGGATGCTTCATGTATGGCATCCCCGGCAACGAGGGTCGCGGCTTCAAGATTGCGGACGACACGCGTGGGCCGACCTTCGATCCCACCGCTGGGGAGCGCGTTATTGACGAAGAAGGGCTGCGATTGGTTCGGAACTACCTGGCATTCCGCTTCCCCGGTATGAAAGATGCGCCCCTCGTGGAAACACGCGTCTGCCAATACGAACAAACTCCCGACAGTCATTTGCTGATCGATCGTCACCCCGCCGCAGAACACGTATGGCTCGTGGGCGGAGGTTCAGGACACGGATTCAAGCATGGACCTGCGCTCGGCGAGATGGTCGCAAGAATGGTGCTGGGGGAACTCGAACCGGATCCTTGTTGGAGACTGAATCGCTTCTCCAAGAACGATTGATCCGGATTGCCTGGCGTCGCGAACGGGCTCTACTGAATCTGGATCACAGGCTCGACCGCGCCCGCCCGTATCTCGTCCACCCTCGCAATCACCCGGCGGGTAAACTCGTAAAGCGATTTGGCGTGCGGGGAGTTCTCCCCTTGCAGCACCGCCGGATTCCCCGTGTCGCCGGACTTCCTAAGCTCGGGATCCAACTGGATCGCGCCCAGGAAGGCCACGCCGAACTGCTGCGCGGTTCTCTCCGCTCCGCCGCGGGAGAAGATGTCGATCTCGTGGCTGCAGTGCGGGCAAACAAAGAAGCTCATGTTCTCGACCACACCAATCAGGTCCACTTTCATCTGGCGGAACATCTCGATGGCCTTGCGTCCATCCTGCAACGAGACATCCGACGGTGTCGAGACTACGACCGCACCTGTGAGCGGTACGGTCTGAATGAGCGACAAGGCCACATCCCCCGTCCCTGGGGGCAGGTCGATAACCAGGTAGTCGAGCTCTCCCCACTCCACCGAACCCAGGAACTGTCGAATGATCTGGTGCAACATCGGGCCGCGCCAGATGATAGGTTTGTCACCCGGGTTCAAAAGCCCGACCGAGATGACCTTCAGTCCGAAGGCGTGAATCGGCTCGATGCGTTCCTTGCCGGTGGCCTTCGGCTGCGCGTTCGTGCCCAACATCAGGGGAACATTGGGACCGTACACATCAGCGTCTAGCAAGCCAACCTTGTACCCCAGCTTTCCCAGCGCGACCGCGAGATTTACCGAGAGCGTGGTCTTCCCCACCCCGCCCTTGCCGGAACCCACTGCGATAATGTTGGAAACACCGGGCAAAGGTTGCGGAGACGGGGGCTGCTGACCAGGTTGGGCGTGCGTATGGCTCAAGGGATCACCTTCCAGACCGGCCGTCGAAGAAGGCCGAAACTCTGATTATACAAGCGTGTCACCCGTGGATCTGACGAGCCCCTGCCGTCGCTCATGCAACCTTCGCCTAGCGAATCGACACTCGCCATCCCTACACCGCGAGATAGCCGCCATCCACCGCCAGGGTCGCGCCCGTTACCCACGAAGATTCGTCGCTCGCAAGGTAAACGGCCATCCCGGCAAGGTCTTCCGGCTGGCCCAGTCGGCCGGCGGGATGCACCGATATCCGATCCCGCCGCACCACTTCCGGGTCGGCGGCCTTCCGCATGAGTTCTGCTGTCAGATCTATTTCGATAAAGGACGGGCAGATTGCGTTGACCCGGATCTTTTCGTGGCCATGATCGATGGCCATACACTTCGTAAGCAGAACTGTCGCGCCCTTCGAAGGCGCGTACGACGCACGGTTACGCGCACCGTTGATTCCGAGAACAGAGGCAACATTAATGATCGACCCTCCGCCCGACTTGCGCATATGGGGCAGGACTGCACGCGAAAGGAGCCATAGGCCGCGCACATTGATGCCGAATGTTTCGTCCCATTGCTCTTCGGTAATCTGTTCAGCTGTGCCGATATGTAAAATTCCGGCGTTGTTCACCAGGACGTTGAGTCCGCCGAGGCGAGTCGCAGTTTCCGCAAGAGTGCGATCGATGTCGCCCTGTTTTGACACGTCCGCGGCCAGCACCAGGGGTGAACCGCCTGCCTCTCGCGCGACCGATTCGAGGGGTTCCTCGCGCCGGCCGACCAGCGCAAGTTGTGCCCCTTCGCGGGCAAATGCCAAGGCGATGGCGCGACCGATGCCGGTGCCGGCGCCGGTAATGAGAGCGATCTTGTTCTTGAGGCGAGACACGGCAAACAATCTATCAGGTAGTGGAAAGTGATGGTGAACGCGAACTGCAGCCGGTGAATCAGGAAGGCGCTATCCATAGTCGCAGTCTCGCTGTGCTCCTCGAATGGAGGATTATGCTGGGCCCGCAGATGCACCCGTTGTGACGACGATCACACCGGTTCGGCTATGAGCGCTTGTTCTTCTCGCGGCGCTCCGTTTCCGCGCGCCAGATCTCCCGCCGGCGTCCCGCGTCGTCGAATCGCCGCCGCTGCTCTTCCGTCTCTGGAATCACGCCGGGCACCGGCAAGCGGCCGCCCTTGCCATCCACGGCTACAAAGGTCAGGTGAGCGGAGGCCACGTGCAGGCGCTTGCCCTGAATGTAGTTTTCCACCCACACCTTGACCCCCACTTCCATCGATGTCCGGAATACCCTGTTCACCGACGAACGCAGTATCACCAGCGACCCGACCTGCACCGGCACCAGGAAGTCGATGTGGTCCACCGACGCCGTGACCACGTAGCTTCGCGAGTGGCGGTGCGCAGCCAAGGCGCCGGCGAAATCGATCCACTGCATGAGCCGCCCGCCCAGCAGAGCGCCCAGCGGATTCGTGTCGTTCGGCAGAACGATCTCCGATACTTCAGATTGCGACTCGTGCACCGGACGCGGCGTCAGCACATCAGGTTCGTTCATGAAGGTCCTTCACTCTGGGGATGTGAGCAGACATTGTACTCAGCGAATTAGGACGTTGTCAGCGCGATCGCCACCAGCTTCAGGCGGCCTCTCACGCAATCGCAGCCCACTAGTGTAGTAATCTAGTTTTTCGCAACCATTCCGAGCCGAGAACCGCCATGGACCGCATCGCAATGCTCGAAGAGATCCTTTCCCAGAACCCGAACGATGCTTTCGCACGCTATGGTCTCGCGCTCGAGCATTCCAATCAGGGCAACGTAGAACTCGCCTTGGAGGAGTTCAGCAAGCTCCTTTCCGCTCACCCGGACTACACCGCGGGATATTTCATGGCGGCGCAGACTCTAGCTCGGGCGGATCGCGCCGCCGAGGCGCGGAAAATACTGACCGACGGCATCGCCTCCGCCAAGCGCACCGCCAATGCCCACGCGCAGTCTGAAATGGAAGCAATGCTTGCTGATTTGGGATAAAGCTACTCGGCAGGCTTGGCCAGTCGCAGCATCGCCCGCTCCACGACCCCGGGGAAAAGCTGGTACAGCTTGATCACGGGAATCATGGTCCAGGGAACGACAACTTCCCTTCTTCCCCTGCGGTAGCCCTTCAACGTCGCGCGTGCTACGCGCTCCACGGTAATGCCGCGCACGCTGGTTGGCCGCACCTTCTTCAGTTCCCGGCCGCGCACTGCATTTGCGCTGAACTCCGTTTGCACATAGCCCGGACAGACCGTCAGCACATAGACATTCCGTTTTCTGAGCTCGATCCGGGCCGCTTTCCCCATCGCATTCATGGCGAATTTGCTTCCTGAATAAGCCGCGCTGTAGGGCAAAGGCAGGTGACCTGCGACACTGGAAATATTGATAATCGTCCCGGAAGCCTGCGCTTTCATCACCGGAATCACCGCTTGCATCGCCGATAAAGTACCAAAGAGGTTCGTCTCAAACACATCGCGGCACGCGGCCATGTCCATCTGTGCCACGGAATCGATTAGTCCGTGGCCCGCATTGTTCACCCAGACGTCGATCCGCCCGAAGTGGTGTAGGGTGAGGCTGATGACGCGGTCGATCTCTTCGCGATTGCGCACGTCGCACGACATCGCCAGCGTCCGCTCAAGATGGCCTATCCGGGTGCGCGCCGTTTCCGCGCGCCCAGAGTCCCGCGACAGCAGCACGACCTTGGCTCCCTGATCTGCAAAGATCTTCGCGATACCCTCGCCGATGCCCATCGACCCCCCGGTAACAACCGCGATTTTTCCCGTGATTTTCATCCTTGGCTTTTAATTCCCATCCGCTCCGAAGTCAAGACCGCGCTGTACAATTCCGACGCGGTCATTTTCGTCCAGGCCGCCGATCGGTGGAGGTTTCGTGGGCTCTCTTCTCCCTCTATTCCCTCTGGACCTGGTCCTTCTTCCCGGCACACCCCTGCCGCTCCATATTTTCGAGCCGCGTTACAAAGAAATGATTGGAGAATGTCTGGAGCAAAAGAAAGTATTCGGCATCCTCCGGGTGTTGAGCGAAGGCTTGGCCGACATCGGCTGCACCGCAGAAGTCGTCGCGGTCACCAAAACCTACGATGATGGCCGCATGGATATCGTGACCCAGGGCCGCCAGCGCTTCGAATTGCTGGCAGTCAATCAGGAACGTGCGTTCTTGCGGGGTGAAATTCTCTATCTCCCCGACGAACCTCAAGCCCCCACCGCCGACGAGACCGCCCGCGCCATCGACCTGCACAAGCAGATCTTGGCGCTCGCCAACGCAGAACAGGATCTTCCCGATAGCGACGACTCACCCCTTTCTTACCATTTGGCCGGATCCTTGCCTCTCGACCTGGATTTCAAACAAAAAATGCTTGCGCTCCGATCCGAGGCCGAGCGCATGCGGACTATCATCGTGTATTTTGAAAGCGTCCTTCCCTCTCTGCGCCGAGCTGTCCAGGTTCGCCAAAAAGCGGGCGGCAACGGCCACGCTCACTGAGACCTCCCGCGTCTTACCCCACCCAAAAAGGCCGTGCGCCCCGCGAGCGTATAATCTGTCACAAGTTGCCTTCGGGGGTTCCCATCATGAGTTTTCCTCGCACTCTGGGTGAGCTGCGCCACAGTCCTTTCTCTGAACCACGTTTGCGGGACCGGCGCGTCAAGGATGAGTTGCGCGAAAACCTGGTGGCCAGACTCCGTAGCAAAGAGCCGGTGTTCCCCGGCATCGTCGGGTACGACGACACGGTCGTGCCACAAATCGTAAACGCCATTCTCTCGCGCCACAACTTCATCCTGCTGGGCCTGCGCGGCCAGGCAAAGAGCCGCATCCTCCGGGCGTTAACCGGACTCCTCGATCCGCACTTGCCCTACATCGCCGGATGCGAGATCCACGATAGCCCGTATTCACCCATCTGCCGCCGTTGCCGCGACGAAATTGCCCAGCATGGCGACCAGACCCAGATCGCCTATTTGACGCCGGAAGAGCGCTATGTCGAAAAACTCGCGACCCCCGACGTCACCATCGCCGACCTGATCGGCGATATCGATCCGATCAAGGCAGCGCGCGGCGGACACGAGCTCAGCAGCGAACTGACCGTCCACTACGGGTTGTTGCCGCGTGCCAATCGTGGAATCTTTGCCATCAACGAGTTACCCGACCTCGCAGGAAAGATCCAGGTCGGCTTGTTTAACATCATGCAGGAAGGCGACGTTCAGATTAAGGGATATCCCGTCCGCCTTCCCCTCGATGTTGCCATGGTGTTCAGCGCCAACCCGGAGGACTACACGGCCCGCGGGAAAATCATCACACCCTTGAAAGACCGCATCGGCTCTGAGGTCCGCACCCACTACCCCGCGACCGTTGAAGAAGGCATCACGATCACCGCGCAGGAAGCCTGGACCCGCCGCGACGGCTACCAGTTGCACTTGCCCAAATACGTCCAGGAAGTGATCGAGCGTGTCGCGTTTGCCGCGCGCGAGGACAAGAAGATCGACAAGCGTTCGGGGGTCAGCCAGCGCCTGCCAATCTCGGCGACTGAGAACGTAATCTCCAACGCTGAGCGCCGTGCCATCGCCAACGAAGAAAAGACCGTCGTACCCCGCATCAGCGACATATACGCCGCCCTGCCCGCGATCACCGGCAAACTCGAACTGGAATACGAAGGCGAAATGAAAGGCGCGGATCACGTGAGCCGCGAGTTGATCCGGCTCGCCATCGCTAAAACCTTCGACGAATATTTCAGCGGCGTTGACATGCGGCAGATCGTTCAGTGGTTCGACCTCGGCGGCGAAATCCAGGTCGCGGACAGTGCCGGGTCGCGCGACGTGCTGGCCCATATAAAAACCATCCAAGGCCTCACGGAGAAGCTCAGCGCGTTGGGAGTTTCGGCCAGAGAGCCGGTGGAATCGCAGGTCTCCGCCGCCGAATTCATCTTGGAAGGCCTCCACGCCCACAAACGCATTGGGCGAAACGAAGAACGAGTGTTCACGGCCGGGGAGAAGCAACCAAAGAAACCGGAGCAGCGCACGTTTGACCGCGAAGAGCCATCGCGAGGTCGAAGACCGTACAACTAGCTTCTAGCGAGGTCGTTTGCTTCACGATGCCCAGTGGCGAACAACTCGCGTTGGGAATCCAGTGGTTTTTCCGAGCGAGAACTAACCACCGCGAACTGCTCTTGACCACCAACCCTAAGCCGACGACCGACGATCAAGAGCCGACGACCGTTTTATGAAACGCATCCGCTACACCAAGTACGTGCCTGACCCAGCCGGTGAGATGAGCATGGAAGACTTGCTCAGCGCACTCTCGGACTATTTCCTGCAAAGTGGCTTCCAGAACTACATGTTTTACGAGATGCCCGATGGCGAGCAGTCGCTCGACGCGCTTCGCCAGGCAATCGAACAAGCCCTTCTAGAGGGCGACCGCTTCGACGAAGAAATGAGGGGACGTCTGCAGCAAATGCAGCTGGAGGGCGCCCTCGATGAGCTCATCGAAAAGCTCATCGAGCGCCTGGAGCAGGAGGATTTCATCTCGATCGAGGATCCCCCGGACCCGTCCCAGCCGTCCTCGGCCGCCGGCCAAGTGGGCGAAGGCCAACAACAAACAAAGTTCGAGATTACCGACAAGAGCCTGGATTTCCTTGGCTACAAGGCTTTGCGCGATCTGCTGGGGTCCCTCGGGAAATCGAGTTTCGGCCGTCATGACACGCGCGACATGGCCACCGGGGTCGAAACCAGCGGCGCATCCAAGATTTACGAATTCGGCGATACGCTAAACCTCGACATCACGGCCACGCTCTCGAGCGCCATACAGCGCGAAGGCCTGACGCTGCCGCTGAACATCGAGTATTCCGACCTGAACGTCCACCAGTGCGAATACCAGTCTTCGTGCGCGACTGTCCTCATGCTCGATTGCTCGCACTCGATGATCCTCTATGGCGAAGATCGCTTCACCCCCGCGAAGAAGGTCGCGATGGCGCTATCGCAGTTGATCCGCACCCAGTATCCCGGAGACTCGCTCTCGCTAGTCCTGTTTCACGATTCTGCCGAGGAAGTGCCCCTAGCGCAGCTGGCACGCGTGAAGGTTGGCCCCTACTACACCAACACTCGCGAGGGCTTGCGGGTCGCGCAACGCATCCTGCAACGCCAGCGCAAGGACATGAAGCAGATCGTTATGATCACCGACGGCAAGCCTTCCGCCCTTACTATGGACGATGGCCGGATCTACAAGAACGCCTTCGGGTTGGACCCGCTCGTGGTCGGCCAAACGCTGGAAGAAGTCTCGAAGTGCAAGCGCGCTGGCGTACTGATCAACACCTTCATGCTTGCGTCAGATTATGGCCTGGTGAATTTCGTGCAGAAAGTCACTGAGATGTGTCGCGGTAAGGCCTACTTCACTACGCCCTACACCTTGGGACAGTACCTGCTCATGGATTACATGTCGCGGAAGACGAAAACGATTCACTAGCTGGGAGCTCTCAGCTCTCAGGCGTCAGCATTCAGCATCTGGCTCTCCAGTCAGTCTTTCTTCTCCGCTTGCACCGCAGCTTCCGCGGCCTGGAATCCGATTCGACTGTGCGTCCCGTCACAAAACGGCTTATTCACGCTGGCGCCGCAGCGGCATAGGGAAAATGCAGGCTTGCCGGTCAGGTCGTAGGGATTGCCGTTCGCATCGACCAGTTCGATGGACCCTTCCGGAGCTTCCACTCGGTACGGGCCATTCGGCCGGACCGTAATCTTCACTTGAGCCACACACACCTCCATTGAGAGATTGCTGGTGTTTTAGCAGGAATGTTGGATTGAACCTACGATAACACGCGGCGTATCTCCTACGCCGCCGCCCACCCTACCGAAGGCAGGCTTCGGTAAAGCTGCAGGTATTCGTCGATCATGCGCTTGTGGTTGTAGCGGTCACGCGCCCGCTGGTAGGCGCGATTGGCGTACGCCCGGCATTTCTCCCGATCCTCGGTGAGCTCGCGAATGGCCGTCGCCAGGCTCTCCGCATCATTGGTGCGGAAGTACACCGCATCCTCACCCCAGATCTCACGGAAGCTCGGAATATCGTTGGCCACGATCGCGCAGCGCGATAGCGCCGCCTCCAAAGGCTCCATCCCAAAAGGCTCGTAACGAGCCGTCGCCGCATACACCGCTGCGCGGCTGTACAGGTTCCGCAGTTGCGCCTCGGTCTGAGGTCCCTTGAGCGACACACACAGCTGGTCGGTCGAGACTTTGACGTCCGCGCGAATGGGAATCCGCGCCGCGTTCACCGGCTGTTCCGACCCCACGATGCACACCGAAAGCGGGTGTTCATGCTGGGTCAGCAAATGCACTTGCCGGCTGGCGTCGAGCAGCCTCCCCACCGCCAGAACCGAATCCTCTTTGCTGACGTAGGGATTAAAGAAAATCGGATTCCTGCCGTTATAGATCACCTGCTCTCGGCTCACCTGCACATACGACATGTGGAGGGCATCCAGCATGGCCGACGACGGTGCCACCACCGCGGTTGCGCCCAGCAGTCCGCGCACCACAGCTTCCCGATACCGATTCAGCCAGCGCGCCGACTTAGGCTCGTGACCATGTACGGCCAGCCACCAGGTGACCAGGTCGCCATGCGCTACCACCACCCGCGGCACATCCACCCGCAGATCCCCATAACAGAACTGGTTCAGATGTAAAACATCTGGCTGGATCTCCTGCACCAGTCCCGCCAGATAGGCAGCCGAGTCCTCGTAATCCTGTTCGCCTTCATGCATCCATTCCAGGCGGAACGCGGTCGGACGATAGTCCAGGCCATGCAGGCTGTCCATCCAGGCGGTCTGTTCGGGAAGAGGGACTTCGCCAAAGCTCACCAGCGTCACCCGCAAGCCTCGGCTCACCAGGCCGCTGACCAGTTCGCGGGTGTAAGTCCAAACGCCGGAGATCGTATCGGTGGTGACGAGAACATGCATAGGGTCGTAGGATCTTCCAAAACCACAGCGGACACGGCTCCGCGCCAGAATGCACTTGCTGTATTTTATTCGGGAGACTAGCCGCTTTGCAGTATTTATTCTGACGCGGGATCGAAACTCCTGCCGGGAATGGGCGAAACGGACCTTCGTACCGAGGCCCCTAAACTTGCGGTCTAATCTCCATAAGCACTGCCCTTTCAACATCTTCAATTGGGAAAAAACTGCATTCTTCTGGAAAATATTCTGTATTGACCACTGGCGCACAAGGGGTTTAGGGTGAGCGCAATGGCACAACTCTTGGCGTTTTTGTCGCCGGAACTGGCCTTGTGGCACGGCAATGTGCGCGTCCCGACCTCGCACAGGAGGTAGATTCAAGTCTGGCCGCTCAGTTGCAGTCGCAGCTGAGCGCGCGCAATTCGGTCCCGTCTTATTGCATCGCATTACGAGCCTAGCGGTTTCGCCACTTCTCTGCTCCTAACGCTTTGACTTCCGTTTCCTGCGGTCTTCACCAGTTAGTTCTCGCCCCGGCCATCGTGCCGGCGGCGCGAGGCGGGAACAGGTTCTTCAGACAGGAGAACGAACATGGCTGATTTCTATCAAATGGGAGTCATCGCCACCTTGCATCGGTTGGGCGCTGGCGACGTGGGAATCATCGAAAGACAACTGGAGTATTTCTCCCGCCAACAGCCCATCGCGCTGGTGCTACCCGCCCTCTATTCTGAGTTTGAGAAGGCGGCCATGGATACTATGCTGGCCGAACTGAGCCAGGCCTCCTACGTGCGACAGTTCGTACTGTCCCTGGCGCAGGCAACGCAAGAGCAATTTGAGGATGTGCAACGGCGCTTGAGCATCCTGCCTGGGGACGTGCGGGTGCTCTGGCACGACGGCCCGCGCATGCAGCGCCTGTACAAGACACTCGAAGAGAACCGCCTGCGCATCGGACCGGACGGCAAGGGCCGACAATGCTGGATGGCCTACGGCTACGTTCTCGCCAGCCGAAGAGCTTCGGTAATCGCGCTACACGATTGCGACATCGTGAACTATAGCCGCGAAATGCTGGCGCGCCTCTGCTATCCCGTTGTGCACCCGGACATTGGGTTTGAATTCAGCAAGGGTTATTACGCCCGCCTGAGCCACCAGATGCACGGGCGGGTAACCCGCCTGCTGATGACGCCGGTGATCCGCGCCCTGCAGTCGATTGTGGGCCATCTCCCCTTCCTCATGTATCTGGACAGCTTCCGCTATCCACTGGCAGGCGAGTTCGCCATGCAGGCGGACCTTGCGCGTGTCAACCGCATTCCTTCGGACTGGGGTCTGGAGGTCGGAGTTCTGGCCGAGGTGTACCGCAACTGCTCCATCCGCCGAATCTGCCAGGTCGATATCGCCGACAACTACGAGCACAAGCACCAGGAACTATCGCAGGGGGACCCGTCGAAAGGCTTGATGAAGATGGCCATGGACATCTCCAAGGCACTCTTCCGGATTTTGGCAGCGGAGGGCGTGAAGTTCGACGTGGGCTTGATGCAGACTCTCCTGGTCCGCTACCAGCGTATGGCGGAAAACAGCATCAGCCGCTACCACGCCGACGCGATGATTAACGGGTTAATTTTCGACCGCCATGAAGAAGAGACCGCGGTGGAGACTTTTTCCCAGGCCCTGAAGATGGCCACCGACGAGTTCTTCGCCGACCCGCTGGGCACACCTCCAATTCCAAACTGGATGCGAGTCAGCGCGGCCTTGCCTGGCTTCCTGGAAGATCTGCGCGAAGCCGTGGACGCCGACAACGTGGCGACTACGAATCTGGTCGGAATGACTGCGCAGACTGCGCAGCCGTTAGCCCACAAGGAGACTGCGTGAAGCAACGTGGACGATCTATTTCCAACTGAACTAACGGCGCATCTCGAGCAGATCGGGGAGGCGGATATCGTCGTGGGCATCCCCAGCTACAACAATGCGCGCACGATCGGACACGTGGTTCGCGCCGTATCTGTGGGCCTGGCCAAGTACTTCCCGACGCGCCGGTCGGTGATCGTAAACTCCGACGGCGGCTCCAAGGACAATACCAAGGAAGTCGTCCTGGATGCCGAGAGCGGCGCGGATGACTTGCTCTTGGTCTCGCACCCGGTTCAGGCCAGCCAGCGCATCAGCACGCCCTATCACGGCCTCCCCGGAAAAGGCAGCGCCTTCCGCACCATCTTTGCAGTGGCGAAGCGGCTGAACGCGAAAGCCTGCGTTGTCGTCGACTCCGACTTGCGCAGCATCACTCCCGGCTGGATCGAGCTTCTTGCGCAACCGGTGCTCGAGTACGAGTACGACTACATCGCCCCCTACTACCACCGTCATAAGTACGACGGAACCATCACCAACGGGATCATTTATCCCATGACACGCACTCTCTACGGGAAATCCGTGCGCCAGCCAATCGGCGGGGAATTCGGTTTCTCCGGCAAGCTCGCCGCCCGCTACCTGGAAAAAGATGTCTGGGATACCGACGTCGCCCGCTTCGGCATTGATATCTGGATGACCGTGACCGCCATTGCCGAGGGCTTCCGGGTCGGCCAGGCCTATCTTGGTGCCAAGATCCATGACGCCAAAGATCCGGGCGCCGACTTAACCAGCATGTTCCGGCAGGTCGTCGGTTCCTTCTTTAGCCTGATGGAAAGCTACGATGGCGTCTGGAAGAACATCCATTCCTGCGAACCCGTGCCCATGTTCGGATTCCCATTCGAAGTAGGCGTGGAACCCTTGACCGTGAACACCGACCGCATGATTCATGCTGCACAGCAGGGTGTAAGTGACCTGCGGGAGATTTATAGCTCTTTTCTTTCCCCGCAGACTCTGGTCGATCTGACGAATTTTGTTCATCGCAATGGTCAAGGCTTTCACATCCCTGACCCCCTTTGGGTCCGCATGATCTATGAAGCTGCGGTGGCATATCGTCATCGCCTTCTGGATCGCGATCACCTGTTGCAATCCCTGGTGCCGCTCTATCTGGGTCGCACCGCCTCGTTCGTTCTGGAGGTGACGGAAAGTACCGCACCGCAAGTCGAAGAACGCATCGAAACGCTTTGCCAGGTATTCGAGACCGAAAAGCCCTACCTCGCTCAACAATGGGACGCCGCTGGAAAGGAGAACCTTCATGCGCAGCCTGTTTGACCGGATGTTTGTCGACCCCTTCCATCGTCTCGCGGATCAGTCCGCCCAGGTCGTACCGATCCTCATCATGGTGCTGGTCACGCTGGTCGTCGGTGGCTTTTTCGCCTTTGTCTTCCGGTGGCTCACCTACCGTCTCCTGCACTTGGCCCGCTTCGACCAGCTGGTGCAACGTACGGGATTCGCGAGCATCATCGACCGCACCGGGGTGTTCCGCTCGCCAAGCGATCTGGGGGCGCGCTTCGTGCAGGCCCTGGTGTGGCTGCTCACGGTCCTCTTCGCCCTGAATGCAGCCGACACCCCCGCCAGTGTCAACCTCGTCCGGAGGTTCGTGGATTACGTTCCCAACCTGCTCGCGGCTGGATTGGTTCTTCTACTGGGTGTCGTGGTCAGCCGCATGGTCGCGCGTAGCGCCTTGCTTGCGGCCGTCAATGCGCAATGGCCGGCGGCTCGCTTGATCGCCGGCGGAGTGCGGGTCCTGGTCATGACCCTCGCCGTGGTCATTGCCCTGGAACAGCTTCACGTTGGCAGCGTGCCCCTGCTGGTGGCCTTCGCGATCGTGTTCGCCGGCATCATCTTCGCGCTCGCGATTGCCTTCGGCCTGGGTGCGCGCGACATGGCTCGGCAGTGGCTCGAAGCCAAGGTTCGGTCGTCAGTCGCGGAAGAAGAGGTCTTTCGCCATCTCTGAACCAACCCGCACCCTCGTTTTCACCGACCTCGACGGCACTCTTCTCGATCACCACTTCTATTCGTGGGAGGGTGCCGGTCCCGCACTCGCCGAGTTGCGCCGTCGCGGTGTGCCGCTCATTTTCTGCACCAGCAAGACCCGGGCTGAGGTCGTCGCACTGCGGCGAACGATTGGCAACACCCACCCCTTTATCGTCGAGAATGGTGGAGCGATCGTAATCCCGGCAGGCTATTTTCGATCGGTCGCGCCTGCGGCGGCGCGGGCGAAAAACTACACCCTGATGCTTGGTCGACCCTATGAGGAGCTCATTCGTGGACTACGCGAGATCGCTCAGCGGTCCGGCGTCGATGTCTGTGGGTTTCACCAAATGACCGCGGAAGCCGTGGCCCGAGCCACGGGCCTCACGTTGCGAGAAGCTCGCATGGCCCAGCAACGGGAAGCCGGCGAGCCATTCATCTTTCGAAATGCAAGCGCCGCAGGAATTCGGAATTTTCGTCGCCTGGCGCACAAGTGCGGCTACTCGGTTCAGAAAGGCGGCCGCTTCTGGCATTTTGCCGGTGGCCACGACAAAGGCCTTGCAATGAGCGCGCTGATTGGCTTTTACCGCGTCGCTTGGGGCACTCGCATTCGCACCATCGCCCTCGGCGATAGTGGCAACGACCTGCTCATGCTGCAGCTTGTCGACCTGCCGATCCTGATGCCCAAGCCCAACGGGAGTTTTGCCAAAGAGGTCACCGCGAAGATACCCCATGTCGGGCGGGCGAAACAGCCGGGATCTGCAGGCTGGGGCCACGCCCTCCTGCAAGCCCTTGGCGGAAGCGGAAAAGTCACTCAAAAAAACAAGCTGCGTACGGGCCGGACGCCGGACCAGACCCGCCCACTTCAATCGCGCCGTTGACAAGAGCGACCTACTCCACGACTCCCAGATGCGTCCGAATATGACATGCCAGGTCGTGCAAGACCTTGATCTTGTCTGCAGCCGGCGTGGGCACTCCCGGCACCGAGAGCAGAGACCGCCAGATCGCAGGAAAGCAGAAGGGCCGTGACACCCTCCTTCAAATTCGCTCCACATCCCTCGCTCGGCGGAATGTCGTGCAACCTGCTCCTCCTGGTGCCGGCGGCCCATCGCGGTCGTCCTTCGTCGCACTCGCTAGGGAGCTGCGGCGAGAATCCATGAAGGCTTACGGCACGCCGAATCGGGAATCGGTTCCAGAACCGCCAGAGGACGCGCCATCACGCCCCTTACACAAAAGGTAATTTCCAGTTTGAACGAATAATTCCGGGATGGCGAACCAGGTATCCGGTGCTTGATCTTCGCCTTAAGCGGTAATATGTTTATGGCAGATGGTACATTTATGGCAGATGCCGCGCTCCACCAAAGCGGAAAGGGCTCAACACCTGAATGCCGCTCGTGGTCTGCTGCAACGTCAAGTTGCGCGCCCCGAAGCCGTTCGACGGCTGTCACGCGAGTTCGATTTATCAGAGCGTCAAGCATATCGCTATCTGGAAGAGGCCTCCCAACTCGAGCAAGCAGTCGAAATTCCCGAAGGCACGGTACCCGTCACCTTGAAGCTTCCGCCAACCACGGTGGAATTGCTCCGGCAATATGCGAGAAGCAACGGTCTGACCATCGGAGCCATCGTGACCGGCGCGTTGCATGCCTTTCTGCGCACCCTAAAGAGGCATGGCTGAGCCGCATCGAAAAAGCGGCCCATTTCGAATCCAAGATTTCCTATTCATTTGATCGCCTGCTTGAGCCGAAGCTCGCGCAGGCTTACGACATTCTGGTTCCACGTCGCGAGCGCCCTGTCGGCGTGCGCGTGAAGGAGTTCGACGATGAGAATGGCGGCGATCTACGCGCGGGTTTCCTCCGAGCAGCAACGCGAGGAGAACACGATTGCGAGTCAGACGGCGTCGCTAGCTCGAGTTCGCCCACAGCCACGAGCTGGAGGTACCCAAAGAATGGGTCTTCGAAGATGAGGGCTGTCGCGGAGCCATCCTGGAGCGGCCAGGTTTGGAGCGGGTGCGGGACCTCGCTGCTGAAGGGCAAATCCAGGTTGTGCTCGCCTACTCGCCCGACCGCTGGAGCCGCGAGTATGCTTACCAGATTCTGCTGATCGAGGAATTTGCTCGCCACGGAGTCGAGACGCGGTTCGTAAAGTCGCCACAAGGTGGCAGCGCCGAAGATCAACTCCTGGTTCAGTTCCAAGGCATGATCGCTTAATATGAACGAGCGCAGATCTTGGAGCGCTCGCGTTGTGGCAAGCGACACCGGGCGCAATCGGGCGAGGTCAGCGTGATGAGCGGCGCTCCGTATGGCTATCGTTATATTCGCAAGACCGACGAGGTGCCCGCCGCGTACATAATCGATGAGGCCGAGGCGCGTGTAGTGCGGCGCGTGTATGAGATGTACACCGTCAAGGCACTCAGCATCGGGGAGATCACGCGGCAGCTGAACCGAGAAGGCGTCCCGACTCGTAAGGCTGCTCGTTGGGAACGCTCGGTGATCTGGGCTGTACTGCGCAACCCCCCTATCGCGGCCTCGCTTGCTTCGGCAAGACCCACATCTCTGCACGGACGCGGGTTATGCGCCCACAGCGAAGGCGGGGTGTTACGATGCCCAGCACCACAGCCGCGCACGAACGCCCGCGCGAAGAGTGGATCGGGATTCCTGTGCCAGCCCTGGTGACAGAAGAAAGCTTTGCCCGTGCCCAAGAGCTGCTCCAGCAGAACAAGATACGATCCCGCCGGCGCACCATCGCACCTAGTGTCGTGCAGGGGCTGGTCGGCTGCGCGAAGTGTGGCTACGCCTTCTCGCGAACCTCGACGCAAACCAGCGCCCGCAAGATCCACTACTACCAGTGCATTGGCTCCCAAGGCTGGCGGAAACTCGGCCCGGTTTGCGACAACGGCCGCCTCGTCCGACAAGTGCTCCTCGATCAGATCGTTTGCGCTGAGGTGATCCGGCTGTTGGAAGACCCAGCTTTGATCAAGCAGGAACTTGATCGTCGGCTGGTAGCAGCGCGTACCTCTGATCCCACCAGAAAACGTGAGCAAAGTCTGGACAGGGAGTTGACCCAGGTTGGTAAAGGCATCGAACGACTGCTCAATGCTTATCAGGAAGAGCTCTTGTCGATTGAGCAGCTGCGTGAGCGCATGCCCGCATTGCGTAAGCGCCAACAGGCACTCCGTGCTGAGCTGCAGGCGATCGCCGACCAGACCAACGACCGCGCTGCATTCTTGCGCTTGGCAGAAACCCTCACAGGATTCCTTGCCGCTTGCGCAGCGCTGCTGAAACGCTTAGTGTCATGGAACGTCAGAGAATCGTGCGACTCCTGGTTAAGGAGGTGTTGATCGGCGAAGATACAATCACCATTCGCCACAGCATTCCGATTCCTTCGGGTCCACCCCAAAACGGAGGATCGGAGTCGCCAGGGGGTCAAGATTACCTTTTGCGTAAGGGGCGTGTTCACTCCCTATTTGGGAACTATAGCGGTCCAATCTGGGAATACAGAAGTGCGGTCGTCACATGGATGTGTGACGTGTAACCATGGTTGACCCCTGGCCTACCGCTTGGGATAAGGATGATTTTGGCGCCGGGAAACCGGAGAATCCGCTCTATTCGTGAAGTGGTATCGGTTCCGTCAGCCGGAACGTAAGTCGCCGCTCCGGGCCCACGGTCACGTCCGTCATGCCCGTCGTGAGCTCATCACCGTTCTTGCCCTCAGTCGGTGACGCGCCCCCGATCGGGTACCCATGGCTGCCGGGCACAGAGGCCCCCATAAGCGTACCGCGGCCAGGCTGGTTTCCGGCCAGAGTGACGTTCCTCTTCCGCGGCGACACCCCTTTTACAAAAGTGCTGGAACTCTGCGCCAACGAGGATTGCCCACGGAGCGAGATCGAGTGCAGCGTCAACCGCAGATATCCCGCAGACTCCGCGAGCTCCGCCGCCCTGGCTTCCATAATGCGCCCGGTCACGGGCGCTCCTCGCTCAGCAAGAACCTGCCCATTCACCACGATGGGTTCGTCCAGCACGGCGTCAAAGGGATCGCCTGAATGTGCCGTGGCACTGGAAAGGGTCGCTTGGAGGTGAACCGTCACCGGAGTTCCCGAAGGGACGTGAGCTCCCGGAGGAATGACCGCACTTGTCGGTGAAATCCCGCCGCTTTGCCCTTCCCGTTCGAAGGGGAGATGTTCTTCCGCTCTGGCTGGGCCCGAGGAAACTGCCGTCGGGACAGCCGACTGGTGGCCACACCCCACCAGCAGCATCAATCCGAGAGCGAGCGCCGGGCACCCGGCTTCCCAAGCCTTCACGCGATTGATCTTCAGCCGGACACCTCGAGCGCACAAGTCGCAAGGGAGATGCCAACCCTCGCTGTTGAAGCTACAGGCACTTACGAGGCCCTACCGAATTTTTCCGTGTATTTCCTTCGCATCACCCCAGCAGGATTGGCTAAGCCCTGACTGGGCCATTCCGGCATCGGCATAGGGGGACAGGTCACCCCGCCTCCCCCGCCACACCCTCGAGAAAACCTCGGCTACGAACCTGCTCTCGCTAGGATTGGGGTTAGCTGAACCGAATATCCGAGCATCGCCAACTGCGTGACGAGCCTTTGCTTCCGCCGTTTCAGCGTGAGCGCGCTCACCGCGGGCCCGTACTCAACATTCTCGACAGCTTCGTGTAGTACCTTCCCGATCAATCGACATAAGCGGTGAGCGATTGCCCAGACTGCCTTCGCATAACCTAGACGAGGAGATAAGCGTTTGAACACGATTTGCAGGTAACAGTCTCGCTTGCGCACGGCGGCGTGGGCTAATTGGTTCAGCCGGCGGCGCATCGCACGGTTCCCTTTAGCGGACCGGTTGCTGCTGCACTCCGCGCTCTCCTGGAGTCCGGGGCACACTCCCACCCATGACGCCAGTTGCCCAGCTGACGGAAAGGTCTCCGCACGAGGACCGATCTCGGCGATGATTTGCTGAGCCGAGTCAACGCCCAAACCGGGCAGCTGCGAAAGCCGAACTACGGCGTCTTGATGTGCCTTCATGGCTTCCGCGATCATGCTCTCCAGCTCGGCGATTTGCCCTTCGATCAGATTCAAACGTTCCAGATACAGTTTCAACAGCTTTCGGTGCAGAGGCCGGATCCGTTTCACCAGCTGCGATGGCGCGCAGAATACGTTCGCCACTGGCTCCTAGTAGATCGCTGACCACGCTGGACAGTTTGATTTGACACTCTTCCAGAAGACTCTCTAGTTGACTCTGCAACCGGACCGATCCCGCCTCAGTTGATATTTGGTGCGGGTCAAAGTGCGCCAACCCCGTTGCTCCGCGTCGGGAACGTAACTCAAAATCAACTCGTCGCTCAGGAGTCGGCTGCTGCGCTTCGCGTCCCGAAAGTCGGTTTTCCGCCCGTGAGGACCGCGATTCGACCGGGCTTGCGCCAGCCACAGCTGAAACTGTCCTTCCCGCTCGAGACATACTGGTTTCCAATATTGCGCAGTGGATTCCATCACGACTTCCTGGACGGCGCGTTCTTGCAACCATGGCGACAGTTTCTGCAGTTCGGAGATCGTGGTACCAAACCGACGACCCTCGAACTGCAGTTCCCGGTCTCTGGCATTTGCAACTACAACTGCCAGCATTCTCTTGTGTACGTCGATGCCGGCCACATAATAGGCTGTGTTGTCCATCCTCCACCCTCCCGGGCTCGGAAGCGGAGAACGCACGTATGACCTTCCAAATGCACCCTCACCTGCTACCGCTGGACCCCAGTCGGCGCACACTCATCGGCTCAATCATGCGTTCCAGATCAAACACCACCACGGCCTCAACTCATCCAGTGTGACAACGACCTTCTACCCCTTCATGCCCAGCCATCATCATACGATCGGCTCAAGACCATTTTCATTGCTATTGGCGGGCCGACAACGGCCCATAGAAACACCACCGTACATGCGGGTCCGCATACGGCGGTTCGGCGGGTTAAGCTTGAGGCCGCACGACCAGGGGTGGAAGCCCGAGCTTGGCAAAGTAGGCATTCGGCAGAGCAATGTCCAGGGCGCGCGAGTGGGCGATGCGCCACGGGCCGTGAGGACTCCCGGCGGTTTGCGCCGCCAGGTCCTTGTTCACATTCCGTTCGCTCGCCCGCCACCGTAGGCCTCGTACCCGATTCTTGTTCATCGGCTCGCGTCTTTGCTCCACGCTTCTTTCAGGCCCCGCCTCAAGGAGAGTGTTATTTCGCCCTTGCGCTTCGCTAACCCTTCGTCTCCATCAGACTGGGTAGAGGACTTGCACCTCCTAGCTGTTGCACATGCTCGGCACACAAACAAAGCCCGAAGGGGTGTTTCCCCTTCGGGAGTAACTTCCGGAAAGGCCAACCTACTTCTTCTTGGCTGGTTTCTTCGTGACCTTCTTTGCCGGAGTCGCCTTCTTGGCGGCTTCCCTACCGCCGATCAGTGTCAACGAATCCGTGGCATTGAACGGGTAGTGCCGCACGGACGTTTGAGTCTGGCCCCCTGTGTTCAACGTGATGTCCACCCGGCGATTGCTCGCCCAGATGATGGTCTTCATGTTGCGCAACACTCGGGCCCGCTCCTCTTTTGTTAGGTCCTGGTTCTCGTCGACCGACGCCTTGACCTCGGCCGCAGTCAGGTTGTGCTGATCGCCCAGAGCCTTGGTTTCGATATTCACCTCCGGAACGCCATTCGAGACGAGGTAGCTCTTCACTCTCGCGACGCGTCGCTCCGAGAGTGCCTGATTGTATGGGACGGAGCCGCGCACATCAGCGTGTCCTTCGAGCGTCAAGTGAGCATCCGGCTTGGCTTCAAGATACTTCTTGAAGTCCGTGGCCAGGGTCAGCAGTGTTTGTTCCTGACTCGGAACCAGTCCGGCGTTGGGATCCTTCACCGTCGGTTGCGCAGTCGGGAAATACACGCTGTGGAGTGCGAGCCGAGCCTCCAACTGCTTGTCCACCACCGGTGGCGGAGGAGTTTCGACCATAGCCTGCGAGGAAGCATTCGTTGCCAGGCCACGCGAATCGGTACAAGTCGCGTTAACCGTGATCGCGCCCGGAGACGCTCCCGTTGTGGTCAGCGTCGCAACATTGCCATTGCCGGAAACGCTGCCGCCGCTGGAACTCCAGCCCGAAACCGTCACCGGTACACCGTCGGGACTGGTGCAGGAGCAGGTGACCGTCACCGGTGTACCCGCCTGCCCGGTCGTGGGACTCGCCGAACAACTCATCGTCGGCGGATTCTTCGGCGGCTCTTTCACCGCATAATTCGCGGTACAACTTGCTTCACCGTTCTTCTTCACCTTGGGATCGGTGATATGCGAAGTCACGGTATAGTTGCCGCCAGCCACGCCCTTTGTGTCGATCGTGGCCGTGCCGTCCTTGCCGGTTACCGGTCCGCCATTGCCACTCCAGGCGTAGCTCAACGTGTGTTTGGGATTGAAGTTGCTCCCCGTCGCGGTCGCCGTCACCGGCTCACCTTGCATGACCTCCGCATGATCCACCGAGCAACTCGCTGTCGGCGCTACCGGGGGTGCTCCGCCGAAGTTCAGCACGACACCCGTACGCAGCCGCGCGCCCTCAAAGGTGGGACGCCGCAGGTCGGGCTGGCTCGGAGATACTTGCGCAGCGAAGTTGTGGCGTGCCCATTGATAATCCGCTTCAATCACGCGGATACTCAGGTGCTTGATGATGTTGAGATCGATGCCCCCGCCCAGAATCGCACCAACACCTGTGCGTGCGCCAAAACTGGAGGTGTTCAGGTGATTGGCGCTTAGCAGGGTGTGCACGAAGAGATTAATGCCCTCTCCACGATACGTCGCCCGTGGACCGAGCGAGTAGGTGCTGAAATCGTTTCCACTCTTGTAGTTCGCCCCGAAGTCTCCTTCCAGCGCGAAGTTGGGGTGGAAGTTGTAACCTAGGGCCAGTCCGAATCCATCCGGCATGCTGGGCAGCTTAAGCGGCAGAACTCCCCCGCTCCCGTTCGGCCCGCCGGGAATATTCCCCCCCGGGTTCAACCATTGGTAGCCCGCGAACAGATCCACCTTGGGCGGATTTTGTTGATCTTGCGCCAGCACCACATTCGCGCTCAGTACGGAACATACCGTCAAGAAAAAACACAGCCAGAAAGTTTTATTACCGCATGGATATCGACAAACCGACATGTGAATCCTCCGGAACTAGACTGTTCCCTTTCTAGGATCGTGACCAACCGCGAGTCATGAGAAACGGCATGAGACAAACGCCAAGACGGGGTTTTGTGTGACTCGAGATTTTACAGCAACTACTCGGCGAGCGACACGTGGAGTTCCGAATATTACTCGATTCCGAACCAGCGATTACAATGGTTACATCCCGCGAAGTCGGCGGGTTCTGCGAGTTGTCTCAGTTTGATATTCAGGATTTGGAAGAGTTCGTCTATCTCGAGGTGAAATGCTTCTGAGGCCCCCGCAGAACGACCCGATTCACCTGGTCCCATTCTTTGTGAGACTGTGCTAGGAATCCCCATAATGGAAATTACGCCCTTATGAGCCAAGAAAAAGTCTTGATCGTCGAAGACGAAGAAAACGAGCGCAGCGGTCTGGCTGAGGTACTCTCCGCCTGGGGATATCGGGTCGAGACGGCCGCTGACGGCATGGAGGGATGGGACAAGATCACCCAGTGGTCTCCCGCCATCATTGTCACCGACCTTAAAATGCCCCGCATGGGCGGCATGGAACTCCTCGAGCGCCTCGCCGAAAGCCCGAGCAGCCAGACCGTAGCCGTGATCGTGATGACCGCCCAGGGCACCATCGATAGTGCCGTCCATGCCATGCGGGTTGGCGCATACGACTACATCACCAAGCCCATCGATACCAATCGCCTGCACACCATCCTGCAAAAGGCCGGAGAACTGCTCGGAACCAAGGTCGAACTTGAGGTACATCGCCGCAAACTCCGCGATGCAGGTTCGCTGGGCCAGTTGGTCGGATCCTCGAAGAAAATGCAAGAGATCTTTCGCCTCATTGAGATGGTCGCACCCAGCACTGCCTCCGTTCTGATCACCGGCGCCAGCGGCACCGGAAAGGAAATGGTGGCGCGCACCATTCACGAACTCAGTCCTCGGCGCCCCAAGCCCTTCGTTCCGATCAATTGCGCCGCTATCCCCGAAACTCTGATCGAAAGCGAAATCTTCGGCCACGAAAAAGGCGCTTTCACCGGCGCGCTCGAACGGCGCACCGGATGCTTCGAACTCGCAGAAGGCGGGACCCTTCTGCTCGATGAGATCGGTGAGATGCCCGTCGGCACCCAGGCCAAGCTGCTGCGCGTCCTTGAGGATCACAAGTTCCGCCGACTGGGTAGCAAAGTGGAAACGGCAGTTGATGTTCGCGTTCTTGCCGCCACCAACAAGGTGCCCGACGAGGCTGTCGCGCGCGGCGAACTTCGCAACGACCTCTACTACCGCTTGAACGTTTTTAACATTCACATGCCTTCTCTGCGGGAACACAAAGAGGACATTCCAGAGTTGGTGCGAACGCTTCTGGCGGAGATGAATACCAAGCACGCTCGCAAGGTTGCCACCGTCAGCGAAGCCGTCCTTAACCAGTGCAATAACTATTCCTGGCCCGGCAACGTACGCGAACTTCGAAACACGCTGGAACGTGCGGTGATCGTATGCGAAGGAGCCGTTGTCGAAACCAAGCATCTCCCTCCCGGCTTCGGTCAGGCCACCGTGCGGCAGGCCGCGAATGATCCGGACGCTGTTCGCCTGGGAGTCGGCACGACCGTGGGCGAGGCGGAAAAAATGCTCATCCTGAAGACCCTCGAGGCCACCAGCAACAACAAAACTCGGGCCGCCGAAATCCTCGGGATCAGCCTCAAGACTTTGCACAACAAACTCAAGGAATACGGGGCCGCCACTGCGGATGCGGTTCCTGGAAAGGAAGAGTAAACTCCGGATATCGGCTCCCCCCAGCCGATCGTGCAACCGCCGGGCACAAGACGCCCATCAACCTTACGAATGCGCCGCAAAACGAAAATCGTTCTCGCCATCACTTTCATGGTCACGGCGATGGTGTCGGCGTTTTCTTATCTCTACATTTCTCAACTCCTGCGGCAGCGCGTAAACAACGCGTCGGAAATTGCTCAGCTCCTGGCGCAATCGGTTGCCTACTCGGCTCGCAACGCCGTCCCTGATCTCACCAGTACTCGCCTCGATACCGACAACCCCAAGGCCGTACGCACGGCCATCGAGGGTATTTTGAGGACCGATACCAACCTCAATGACATGGTGGATTCGTTCGTCGGGAACACGAACATCGTCACCGATCTCGCCATCGTTGATCTCGATGGCCGGGCCATCCTGCACAGCAACGCTGATCTTGCCGGCAAAGTCTTGCGCAAGCGGCCGGATTTCGAGACCCTACGCACCGCGCGCTTCCCCGACCAACTCCGCATGATCTACAGCCCCGCTTCGGTCTATGACGTCAGCGTGCCCCTGAACTTAAACGGTGCGCCCTTCGGCACAGTCCGCGTGGGCATCTCCACCTGGCTGTTCCGAAGCGAGGATCTGTCGCCTCGACTGCGCCGCGCAGTTGTGTTGTCGGTCTCCTCCATTTTTCTTTCGCTGTTTCTCGCCGCCCTGATCTCCCGCCTCGCCCTGGGCCCTCTTGCGGAAATCAGCCGCAACCTCGACAGCGTCGTAGAGGGCGGCACCGACGTCCTGGGAGAGGGTGAGTCCAGCCACGACGAGTACGGCCTGGTTACTCTCAAGATCGCCAACCTTGGCCGCCAGATGCGCGACGCCAAGGAAATTTTCTCCGCCCTGAAAGACAACGTGGACCAGCTGATGGCGAACCTCCAGGACGGCCTCATGCTCTTCACCCGAGATTCCCGGGTCGTCTTGGTTAGCGCCTCCGTCGAGCGCTTCCTCGGCCGCCCGCGCGGAGAAATGCTCGGCCGCCCTGCCACCGAGGTGTTCTCCTCCCGCTCTCCCCTGGGAGCCATTCTGCTCGAAGCATTCGAGCGAAGGCGCCCCATCCTGCAGCGCGAAGTCGAGTCCGCCAACGGACGCAGAGTCCAGGTCTCCATCGACTTCATCCAGGAGAAATCCACCCAGATCGGCGCCCTCGTGATCATGCGCGACACGGAATCGGTGCGCCGCCTGGAAGACGAAATCGAAATGTCGCGCCGCCTCTCCGCCAGCAGCCGCCTGACCCGCGGTGTCGCCCACGAAGTTAAGAACCCGATTAACGCCATCGTCTTGCATCTGCACCTGCTCCAAAACAAGCTCCAGCAGGTCGATCCCGGCACCCGCCGCCACATGGACATCATCGGCAGCGAGATTCACCGCCTCGACCGGGTGGTGCAGATCCTGGTCGACTTCACCCGCCCCCGCGATCTTAAAGTTGAGGAAATCGATTTGCGGCGCCTGCTCGAAGACGTCGCCTTGCTGGCCGCGCCCGACGCGGAGCAACACGGCGTGATCATAGCTCGCAGCTTTCCCCAGCAGGCACTCAACGTGAAAGTAGATACCGACTTCATGAAGCAGGCCATCCTCAACATCGTGATCAACGGCGTGCAGGCGATGACCCAGGGTGGCAAGCTCACCCTCACCGCTCACCGCGAGGAGGGCATGGTTCTTACCGAAATCCGCGATACCGGCGGCGGCATTCCAAAAGAAGTGCAGGAAAAGATTTTCGAGCTTTACTTCACCACCAAGAAGGATGGCAGTGGAATCGGCCTGGCACAGACCTATCAAATTCTCCAGTGGCATTACGGATCGGTAGATTTCGAGTCCCTCGACGGCCAGGGCACAACCTTCCGCCTGCGCATTCCCCTCGCTGAATCCAGCCTGGATGCCATGCGCGAAGTGGCCACCCGCAGCCAGTAGACTCGCTCACTCCGTCAAAATCGGGACCCCGCTGAAATGCCGCGCCGGAAGCGCCTCTTGAAAGGATATCCAGGGTTGGAAAAAGCACACGGCAGGGATAGAATGAGAACGTCTGCACGTTCTGCAAGTCTCTCAGAGCCCATCACAGGATAGTATGTACCTGGCCGGCATACTCGGACTGTGCGCGCTGCTTCCCGGACCTGTTCCCAGTCCCGTAAGCAGCGAGCCTGCACTTCTTGACGCGCGCCCCGCGAGGGCCCAGTCGACACGCCCTCAGCCGACCTCTCAACAGGAACCAGGTCAGCCGGACACGTCGCAGCCCACGCAGCATCAGCCGGCAAACGAACCCAAGCCCGTCCAAGCCAGCCCCCAGGCGCCGAATCAAAAGCCCGCCCCGGCAAAACCCCACCCCGCTACTAAAAAGCATACGCCGACGGTTGCCGGTCAACCGCCGCCAAAGAAGGTAGTCCGCCAGGGCAGCACCACGGACCCGACCACACAACTTGGTCCCGGAATCAGCCAGGAGCAGGCCTCGCAGCAGCGGCAAACGACCACCCAACTGCTGTCATCCACCGACGCTGCTTTGCACGAGCTCTTGGGGCAGCAGCTCACTTCCGATCAGCAGGAGACGGTCGCCCAGATCCGGAAATTCATGCAGCAGTCCAAAGCCGCCGACAAAGACGGCGACTCGCAACTCGCCTACAAGCTGGCGCTAAAAGCGCATCTGCTTTCCGATGGGCTCTCGAAACAGTAGCTTTCAGTCTCGCTTCACTTCCCTTGGGCTCGCGCCGCATTCACCTTCAGCAGCAAATCCTGTGACGGCGCTTGCAGCGGGCCGGGAATCTTGACGGCTTCCATCAGCACGTCGCGCGCTTCGCTGTTCCGTTTCAGCTTCGCGTAAGCGTAGCCGAGGCGATAGAGCGCGGTGGCGTAGGAAACGTCATCCTGCCCCTTGAGCAGAGCCGCGGCTGTCTTGAATTCGGGTATCGCCGCCGCCGTCTTTTCCTGCTTCATGTAGGCATATCCCAGCGTGGAGTGCGCTACCCCGGCGGGCAGCTTGCGCGCCTTGTCGGCATTCGGTTCGTCCGCCTTTGTGAGCGTGATGACTTTCTGCGAGTACGTCACCGCCTTCGCGATGCTCGCCGGTTTGGATTCATCCGCGTAGGTGTTCGCCAGCTGCAGCAAAGTTGGAACGCTGTTCGGATTGGCCGCAAGCGTCTTTTCTCCAAACGCGATCAGCCGCGGCGTGTCGTTCAGTTGTCCCGGCCCGAGCGTGTAGATCGCATACTGCGACACCTGGTCTTGGTACTTCGAGCTCGGATAGGCCGCCGTGAAACGCTCGATATACGACATGCGTTTCTTCGGGTCTTTCTCATCGGTAATGGCAGTGAAACCGACGCCCTCTAGGAAATCATACGAGCTCTTCACCGCGTCTTTGTCGCTAGCCACCTGCACTTCGAAATCCTGATCGCTCATGCCCTCCGGTTTCGGCCCCTTCCCGATTCCCTCATACGCTTGCCCGGCTTTCTCGGAGTAGTCAAACATCTTCGCGGCGTCGTTCAACTTCTGTGCGATCGTAGCCTGCGAGACCAGAATGTCGAAGTTGTGCGGGGCCGCCGTCACCGCCTTGTCCCCGCACTCGAAGGCCTTCTGCAGATCGCCGGCGGTCTGGTACTCCTGCGCGAGCTGCCAGTTCCCGTAGGCCACTGCTGCCGGGTTTGAGGCGAACTTCTGTAGAAAATCCTGGTACATCGCGATCTTCTTCTGTCCATCCGTCTCTTTGGTGATCGCTTCGAGTGCCTGGTCTTCCGGCGTTCCTGCCGCAATCACAATCTTGTCGACCTGACTCACGGCCACTGCAGCAAGAACCAAAACGACCAGCACCCAGAGCCCGAGAGTGCGCTTCATCGCCTGCCTCCGACCAGAGAACTGCGACTTGACTCAACCGCGCGCCATGCTAGCGCCGAATCCGCTCACAAACAAGTGGGAGCAATACGAAAAGCCTTGACCGGGAATCATCCATCCGTTCCTCGTGACTCTGTGACTCTGTAGTGACGAACCTCCCCCCAAATTGGCGGCCTTCGTCTTTTCATTTAAAGTGAAGAACATGCGCGCCATCCTGCAGAAGCGGGCGCTCCGTTTTGTGCTCCTGGCCAATGTGGTTTCGATGCTGGGGAGCGGCATGAATTCGGCCGCCGTCGCTTGGCACATCCTGCAGGCTACGCACTCCGAAAGGGCGCTGGGCACGCTCGCCGTTCTGCAGACTCTGCCAGCGATGCTGATGCTGCCCTTCGCCGGGGTCATCATCGACCGGGAAGACCGCCGCCGCCTGGTGATGATGCTCGACGCCGCCCGCGCCATTATCATCGTTACCGTCGCTTTCCTGGCGTTCCGCGGTACCGTGCGGCTCTGGCAGCTCTACCTGATGAACACACTGGTCGCGGCTGGTTTCTGGATGTTCTGGCCCACCATCACCGCCCTGATTCAGGAACTGACCCCCGAAGGTGAGTTCATCCAGGCCAACACGTTCTTGCTCGCCGGGATTCAAGGTGGCTGGCTCATGGCCGGCGCCGTCGTGGGCTTCGTCTACAACCGCATCGGACTGGGCGGTGTCTTGCTCATTGACTTCACTACCTACGTGGTCTCGTTCCTATGCTACTTCGCGGTCCGAAAGGGCAGGCACGTTGTGCCGCGTCCGGCCGAGCTGCGCGCTGACCTCGTAGCCGCCGAAACCGCCGAGAAGCGTTTCTGGCACGAGCTGTGGGAAGGCATCCAATTCCTTCGCGAGAACCGCGACGTAGTTCTGCTCGGTCTCAGCTGGGCACTGTTTCTGGGCGCCATGCTCACCGGCGTCGTTGTGACCCCCTCGCTCAGCGATCGCGTGTTTCACAAAGGCGCCGTTGGCTATGGCTGGCTCAATGGTGGCTGGGGAATCGGCGCCTTCCTCAGCGCCCTGTACGCCCCCAAGGTGATCACCCGCCTTGGCTGGCGACTTTCAATTGCGGTCTCCATGGCGGCGCTCGCCGCCGGCATGATGCTGTCGCCCCACGCCGGCATTCTGGCCGTAGCCGTAATCTTCTACGGCATCATGGGATCGGCGCGCGGTGTCAGCGGCGTCGCCATGAATACCAGCCTCATGGAACAGGTGCCCAAACACTTCATGGGACGCGTGCAGAACGCCTTCTACTTCGTCGGCACTTTTGTGCAGATCACCCTCAGCCTGATTGTGGGATGGATGGCGGAAAAAGTCAGTCTGGCCGGGGGTTACAGCCTCATCGGCGCCATGTACGTCATCGCCTTCATCAGCGCCGCCTGGCCGGTCAATATCGACGCCGCCGCAGTACCAGACGCTGCGGATTAAGCTGAGGTCCTTGTCCCGCCGCGGATCCTGCTAAGTGTCCGCTCGCAGCTCAAAGCTCGCCCTATCCCTGTTATCCTGTCCAATTCGACAACGACTCAGGAGCCAACTATGTCCTTTCAGCTCGCAGGCCGGAACGCGGTCGTCTTCGGAGTTGCCAACAAGCGCTCGATCGCCTGGTCCATCGCGCAGGGGCTGCATGCCGCCGGCATGAAGCTGGCCATCACCTACCAGAACGAGCGCCTCGCCGAGGAAGCCAAGGATCTCATCGAGTCCCTGCCCGGCGCCGAGGGCTTCATGTGCGACCTCTCCAAAGACGAAGACATCGCCCAAACCTTCGCCAAACTCAAAGAGCGCTATGGCAAGCTGCACGCGGTCGTGCACAGCGTGGCCTACGCTCCGGCCGCAGAACTCGAAGGCGAGTTTCTGAACACCAGCCGCGAGGGTTTCCGCATCGCCCACGACGTCAGCGTCTATTCGCTGATCGCAGTCGCCCGCGCCGCCGCTGCCCTCATGGAAGATGGTGGCAGCATCGTCACGATGACTTACTACGGCGCCGAAAAAGTCGTCCCCCACTACAACGTCATGGCCGTCGCCAAGGCCGCCTTGGAGTGCTCGGTCCGTTACCTGGCTTTTGATCTGGGAAAGAAGAAGATTCGCGTGAATGCCATCTCCGCAGGCCCGATCAAAACCCTTGCGGCCCGCGGCATCTCGGGCCTCAGCGACATGTTGAAGGCCCACCGCGAAACCGCGCCGCTGCAGCGTAACGTGGAAGTGGGAGAGGTGGGTTCCGCCGGCGTCTTCCTTGTCTCCGACGCCAGCTCCGGCATTACCGGTGAAGTGCTTTACGTGGATTGTGGTTACAACATCATGGGTTTCAAGCCCATCGCCCAGCTGTAGCCGGGTGCCGAAGCAGCGGACCGTCGTGGCAATTGTGGCACCGGCATCCTGCCGGCTGTCACGAGGGCGTCTGGCCCTGGCCCGTTGCCTTACTGTCCCGGATGCTTCTTCTTCTGCATCTTCCGCCGGATGTCGGGCCAAAATTCTTTAAGCACGAGCGTAATCGTGTCGTAGCCCACTTGCGATCCCCAGACGCTTAATGCGTTCGCGACGGTGCGATCCTGCCGCGGATGGTAGCTATAGGTGGAGATCCCCGAGGCTAGCGCACTGCCGAAGACCTCGGAGTAATTGAACTGCTGGCGCCCGGAATCAGTTCGCGTCACAAAAATCCGGCTGATGGAGTACCCCGCCCGGTGCGTGAAACTGCCCTGGCCCGACTGGAAATAGCGCGGGTCCTGGCGCAGCAAGGACGGCAGAATTGCGCCGACCACGAAATTCTCAATCGTCCCGTCCGCGGCGTAGCTCCCGAACCGCTTGCCATAGCCCTCCGCGCCTTGCCCGAAACCGTCCTCGCTGTCCGTTGCCTGGCTGACGCCCGCCAAAAATGCATACCACGGAATTTGCACGTAATCGAACGATGACCGCGCGACAACCTTGAATTTCTGACCAGTCGTGAGTGGCGGAACCTGCCCCGCATTCTCGAGTGTGAGGAAGTTGGGCAAGGCGAAGAACAGCCGGTCCTTGGAGGTGCCAGACTGATCTTGCTCCTTCTTGTCCGGCTCCGCCTTGCTCTTGTCGCTCGCCTGTGCAGGACCAGCCGGAGTGGTCGAAGGCACCGATTGAGTAGCCTGCGGTTGAGCGGATGGTTCGGATCTCTTCTGGTCTGTTGTCTGCGCCGCCGCCGGCACTAAGGCGCAGCACAGCACAAGCCCGGGCACTACCCATGGAGAGAATTTCACGTTGCACAGACTCCATTTCGGAAATATAGAACTCCCCAGCGCTGCGCGGATTTCAGCGGCTGGTTACTTGGATTTTTCGGTCGTTCTCCCCAACCCGTTCGAGAGTGATCTCGACGTCTCGGTCGCGCACGAAGCGCGCAAACTTCTCCCCCCACTCTATCAGGAGAATACTGTCTTCGGCGACCAGGTCGTCCAGCCCCAGCGTCTCCAGCTGTCGGGGAGTATCAACCCGATACAAATCAATGTGATAGAGGTTGGCGAGCGGACCGCGATATTCGTGCACCAGCGTGAAGGTGGGACTGGTGACGTCCTCCTCGGACGCCGCCTCAAATCCAGTAGCGATCCCCTTGATCAGCGTAGTCTTGCCCGCGCCCAGGTCGCCCCGCAGCAGCACTAGTTTGGGCGGGGCCAGCAGACGGGTGAGCGTTCGCCCGAAGGCGATTGTCTCGTCAGCCGAGTGGGTCGTGATTTCTCGCGTGCTCATGCCAAATCTGAGGACTGGCACAAGTATAGCGAGGTCACACGAACTGCGACGAAGTCCGCGATTTCCGCCCGCTACCCTAGAACAGTGACTTCGGCACCGACGATAGATGCGCGCTCGTGGTCAGATAGCTCTGATCCGTCACCGACTGCAGCGCCATGCGCAGGTTGCGATGATCGTCATCCCCCAGCGCAATGAAGCGGAATGGCTGCAGCGTTCCGTCGGTGGCCTTACGCGTGGGGGACAACATCTCCGCCATGCCAATCACGGTCCCGACCTTGGTCTGGAAGCCGATCTCGACGAAGTCACCCTGGTCCAACGGCTTGGCCAGTTTGAGCAGTCCGCCGGTCACGGAGACGGAATAGAGTTTGCCTCGAGAGCGCTGGCCATCATCGAATCGGATCGCAGCTAGCACGGAACCGCCTAGCTGCACCCGGGCCGCGCGCCGCGTTGGGTGCGGTTGGGGGAAATGGGTCATAGCCGGAATGGACTATGAAGGACACCCCAATTTAGGGGTAGATTACGGACGCACTAGTCCCGATTCCTGCTACCGTGACCGTCCGGATGGCCCACAACTCCTTGTCCCAGTGGAAGATGTCGCCATTGCCCGGAAAGGCAATGGCCGAGAGGACACAGGTGGATTTGAGCATCGCCACTTGCCCAAATCACCGGTCTTTGGTCAGCCGTCGCCAGCACGGGTTTGGACCCAGCGGATTGCGTCCGCTTGACAACGATGCTACCTATGTAGCATAACTACATAGCAAAGCTTTCATGGTTCACTCTCCTAAATTCACGTACACCTCGGCCATTGTCCTCCAGACAATCGGCGCCGGATACAGCTACGGGTTCGACGTCATGGAAATCACAGGCCTTCCGAGCGGCACCGTTTACCCCACCCTGCGACGCCTTGAGCAGCACGAACTGATCAAATCTAAATGGGAAAAGCAGGACGCTGCGTTCGCAGAGGAGCGGCCCGCGCGCAAGTACTACCAATTGACCGCGCAAGGCAAAGATGCCTTGGCTAAAGCACGCGAGCGTTTTGCGTTGTTTGAACAGCTCGCCAAAAATGCGGCTTCCAGGCGTCGTTAGGGAGGTCGGGTGGACAAAGAAGTTCCCAAGAGGCTGCTCTGGTTCTGCTGGCTCGTTCTGCGATCGGCCAGCTTGCTGGTTCCCCGTCAGCAGCGGATGGAGTGGCTTCAAGAGTGGCATGGGGAGGTCTGGCACTGGGCTCATTTCCTGGTCGAATCTGAGCGCCTGAACGAAGGTACCGAGCAGGAGCTTCTAAGACATTGCTGGGGAGCATTCCGGGATGCTCTATGGCACCGGTTTAATCGGGTTGCTTTCCTCGAGTTCGTACACACCTATCCCCTTACTCCCAGCTTTTGTCTGGTTCTCATTGTGGCCGCATTGTCGGTGCTTGTCGCGGTCAGTCCCATGTCACTCTCCTGGTGGACATTCCGTTCACGTCTCGACGTTGAGTCCTTGAACCTCCTGACTGTGTCACCCAATTCGCGATCCCACTGGCTTGATCCCGAACTCTTGCGGGACGCGGTTGCGGTGTGGACACACCGCAATCCGTCGATCGCTCAAGCTGGAACCTATGCCTGGAGGCCGAGTCTTGTTCGAGGACCTGCCGGAAAGGAAGAAGTGCTGAGCGCAAGAGTCACGCCCGGAATGTTTGAGCTGTTCGGAATCAGTCCGATCCTCGGCCGAACCTTTGAACCAACTGATCCCTCGCACTGCGAAAATTGTGTCGTTCTAAATGCCGCAATCTGGCGTAGCCAGTTCCACGAAAACAAGCAAGTAATCGGCCAGCACCTATCTCTCAATGGACGGCAAGTTGAGATCATCGGGGTTCTTCCTGCGCATTTCCGTCTCCCCGGAATGGACATCGGCTTGTTTACACCCTTCGGACCGGGTTCCCAGCCTCGGTTACCAGGTTTCGAGTGGCCCGCGGCGGTTCTTCGCGTGTCGGCAGGCCTGCCACTGAAAAGGGCAAAACGAGACCTTGTGACGTATGTGAATCAAACCGGCGGCTTGCCTCCGGACACCGTTTTGGATGTCCTCTCGCCGCAAGACATCGAGTATCAGTGGTTAAAATCTTGCGCAGCGTCGACTGGCTTTGCCATCCTTCTCTTAGGCATTGTCAACTGGCGGACCGGTACGCGCCTCTTTGCAACCGGCCCCCGCCGAGCAATACCCGCCCTCTTTAGGTGGTGGCTGTTTTTTGCCGTAAAGAGCGGCTTGCTGCTGGTGGTCGTTCTGGCCGGTTCCTTTGACGTTCTGCAAATGGGCGTGCTCAGATTCGGTCACAACGCGCATAACTATGTAGATGGCACAGCGATCTGGGTTTTCCTGGTTGGATTGACAGTTACTCTGGGTTGGTCGGTTCGCGACCAACTCTCCCGCTGCCGCAGGTGTCTCCGGCGACTGCAAACGCAGGTAGATCTTGGAGGTTCTGCCGGCACACTCTGTGCGCCCAGCGGAATTGAACTCATCTGTGACGGAGGCCACGGCATACTGCACCTGCCGATCATGCCGTTGAGCTCCCTTGATTCCGAGCACTGGACTGATCTGCACGAGTCATGGAACGCGCTGTCGGGAGCGCCAACCGGAGCTTCCGCTCCTTAGAATTCTACTGCCATCACGAGGAAGTGAAAGGAGCTTTGGTGACTACGTTCTGTCCAGACAGTGTTGCCGTTCTACTACTTGCATTCGCGTATTTTGCACCCGCACAAGTAGCTGACCCGCTCCCTCCACCTCCGCCCGGAAGATTGATTGACATTGGTGGGCGCAAGCTCCATTTGTACTGCACAGGTAAAGGTAGTCCTACAGCAATCCTGGAAACTGGTGCCGGATCTTTTTCCACTGACTGGGCACTCGTTCAGCCTGAAGTTGCGCAGAGAACACGCGTCTGCTCGTACGATCGTGCAGGCAATGGCTGGAGCGATCCTGGCCCTGAATGGGATTCGGTCACGCAAGTCGCGAACGACCTTGAAACTGCGCTAAGCAAGGCTGGCGAGCATCCGCCTTACGTGCTCGTCGGCCAATCCATGGGCGGACTCTTCGTGCGGTGGTATCAGCATGAGCATCCGGACCAGGTTGTGGGCATGGTGTTGGTGGAGACTTACCAGACAACCGCGCCAGTGAATGGCAAGCAGGTACCGCTCTACACTCTTACCAAGGATCAACTCCAGGCCAACCTTCCACCACCTTCCTCGTTGAAAAAACCGCCGTTACCCAAGGAAGTGCGTCCTCCCTTCGATAAGCTTCCGCCAAGTTTGCAGCAGACCCATCTCTGGCTGGAGCGACACTTTTTCGAAACCCTGGACTTTAACAAGGGCCCTCAAATGATGGAATCCTGGCGGTCCGCGTTTAGCGTTTTGCACCAGGCATCTCTCAAACAGGGCTCGCTCGACGCCTTGCCGCTAGTCATCCTAACCCGTGAGGATGTCAACGACGATGAACGACAGCAACAGAAAGACCTCTCGCACCTGTCAAGTCGTTGCAGGTGGGAGATTGCCGTTCGCAGCGGCCACTTCGTGCAACTGGAGCGCCCTGACCTCGTTATCGCTGCGATAAATGAAGTCATGCGCTCCGTGGAAAGACCTCGCCACGCGGCATCGCTGGAACAGCGCTAAGGAAGGGTGAGTCTCCTGGCGCTCGCGCTCAAGCACTTCGCCTTGTCGGGACATTCCAAGCGTGGCGGCCCGCATCCTGCCACCGCGACCGCCACGCTCTCCCGACACACCAGAGCAAGGCTAGGGCCGAGCTTCGTAGACGATGTTGAAAGGCGTCTCCGTAGCACGGCGGAAGCGGCTGAATCCGGCTGTGGTCACCACCTCCCGAATCCGCCCCTCGCCCGCCTGCGCACCCAGACACAGTCCGACTTCCTGTGACCGCGAGCAGGGCGTACACAGCAGCGTTGAAAATGAGTAGTACACCCGGCCGACGGGGTTGAGATTATCCTTCAACTGGTCATTGGCGAATGGCTCGACAATCATCCACGTCCCGTCCTTCGCCAACGACTGCCTCACGTGAGCCGCCGCCCCGATCGGGTCGCCCATATCATGCAGGCAGTCGAAGACCGCGACGAAGTCGTAGTTCGTGCCCGGAAACTGCTTGGCGCTGGACACTTCGAATTTCACGCGGCCGGCCACTCCGGCGCGTTTCGCCGACTCGCGCGCCGCCTCAATCGACTTGTCATGGTAGTCGAAGCCGAAGAACTGGGAATTGGGGAACGCCTTTGCCATTAACAGCGTCGAAGCCCCTTTTCCGCAGCCCACGTCGGCCACGCGTGCCCCAGCCTCGAGCTTCTGCTTGACATCCCACAACGCGGGAATCCAGGTACCCACAAGATTGGCCGCATACCCTGGACGAAAGAACTTTTCGCACCCGTGAAACACGCCATCCACATGTTCATGCCAACCCATTCCTGCGCCAGTGCGGAAGGCGTCCGCGATGCGCGGAACCGCGGCCAGCGAACCCAACGCCAACTCAAAGGCTCCCGGCAAATAGGCAGGGCTGTCTTCGTTCGCTAGCGCAAAAGCTTGCTCCTCACTCAGGCCGAACCTGTTTGTGGTTTCATCGTAGGTGATGTAGCCTCCGGCGGCTTGAGAAGCCAGCCACTCGCGCAGGTAGCGCTCGTCCGTCCGCGTCTTGGCCGCGAGTTCCGCCGAACTCATGGGGCCACCCGCCAGGGCCTTGTAGAGGCCCAGTTTCTCCCCGATTACCACCATGCCGGTGTGAACCGCCGCGCCCAGATCGGTTACGAACTGCCCGATGAAGGCGTTTAGCTTGTTCATGTCCAGAGTTGGAACTTGTGCCGTGCTCATAGAACCTCTCCTTTTGTTGAGTCGGTGCTGAACGCCGATTGCTTGTCGGTTGCGCTCGGTTTCTTAGCCGAGAGCGGCTTTGCTAGAATCCGCTTCGGGCGCCATCTCGCCCCGGATCAGTCTGGGGAAGTCTCGGCCCAGGACTGTGCGTCGCCATCTGGCGCAAGGTAACAAGCGCAGGAACCGGAAGTAACGAAACAACGCCGAAGAAAAGCCAAAAAACGGCGCGCAAGCAGCTTTAGGCTTGTAGGAAGCGGACCACTCTTGGAAACCAACCCCCTCACCTATCAATTCGGCGAATTCACACTCGACGTCGCGCGGGGGTGTGTCCTCAAAGCCGGGCAGGAGATCAAGCTTCGCCCTAAGGTCTATGAAACACTCAGGTACCTGGTGGAAAACTCCGGGCGACTGGTCGGCAAGAAAGAATTGATCCAGGCAGTGTGGCCCGACGCCTTCGTCACCGACGATTCCCTGGTGCAATGTACGGTCGAGTTGCGCCGTGCATTGGACGATCGCAGCCAGCAATTGTTGAAGACTGTTCCTCGGCGAGGGTACCTGTTTACCGCCGAGGTGACCCAATCGTCGAAGCCCCCGCTGTTCCCTGCGCCTGAGTCCTTTGACTTGTTGGCGGGGCGTGCCCCGTCCGCCGCGAAAGCTCCAAGGAAGCGAATCGATCTGCCTGTCCCACGTACATCGCTCATCGGGCGCGCACAAGAGGTGTCGGAAGCCACCGAGCTGCTACTCCGTCGCGACCTTCGACTCTTGACCCTCACGGGGCCGGGCGGTTCTGGCAAAACTCGTCTCGCTCTGGCTGTGGCCACAGCCCTTGCCGACACATTTACCGCCGGCGTTCAGTTTGTTGGGTTGGCCTCCATCCAGCATTCTGAGTTGGTGATCACCGCTGTTGCCGAGGCACTCGATATCCAGCAAGTTCCCCAGCGCACCGTCCCGCAACTGATCGGCGATCAACTGCAGAACTCGGGGCCGTTCTTGCTCCTTCTGGATAATTTCGAGCAGGTTCTCCCCGCTGCGACGTTTGTGGCCGAGACCTTGGAGGCTTGCCCCTCCCTGAAGATTCTTGTCACCAGCCGGGCCTGCCTTCGGGTTTATGGCGAGCAGGAGTTCCCCGTAGCACCACTGGAACAGGATTCAGCCGTAGAACTGTTCGCGCAACGCGCGGCCGCCGTCTGGCCCGATTTTGCCTTGACTCCCGAAAACGCCCCCTCGATTCGCGACGTCTGCTCGCGGCTGGACGGATTGCCGTTAGCCATTGAGCTGGCGGCTGCACGCACCAAGGTGCTCCCGCCCAGCGCCATTCTCGATCGGCTCCAAAGTCGCCTCCAACTGCTCACCGGCGGGGCGCTCGACCTGCCCACGCGGCAACAAACCCTCCGCAACACCATCGACTGGAGTCACGGTCTCTTGAATGATGCCGAACGGACACTGTTTCGACGGCTTTCCGTGTTTGTCGGAGGATGTACCCTGGAAGCGGCTGAGGCCGTCTGCAACACCAGTCGCGATCTCGGGATCGATCTGTTCGAAGGCCTGTCCTCGCTGGTGGATCAAAACCTGGTGCTGCGTGTGGACCGAGACGGGTCCGATGCGCGTTTCGCCATGTTGGAAACCCTTCGCGAGTACGCCCTCGAACGTCTCACTGAGGCCGGCGAGCAATCTGTCGCCCGTCGAGCCCATGCCGCGTACTGTCTGGTACTCGCGGAAGAAGGAAATCCTGAACTGAGCCCCACCGACCGAGCTCGCTGGCTGGCCCAGTGCGACGCCGACATCGACAACTTTCGTTTTGCTCTCGATTGGCTGTTTCAGTCCTCCGATCTGGATTGGAGTTTGCGCCTCTGTGTGGCTCTGTTCCGATTCTGGGACATGCGGGAGCTCCTGGCCGAAGGCCGCGCCCGGCTAGAGACGGTCCTGCAACTCGCCGGCGCTGGCCACGCCAAAGAGCGAGCCCGGGTAGCTCAGTTCCTCGGTGCGTTGACAACGGCTCAGGGCGATTTCGCGAGTGCCGAGCGTTTTCTGCAACAGAGCCTCTCTCTCTACGAGGACTTGGGAGATCAATGGGGGATCGCCGCGTCCTTGAATGCCTTGGCCGTCTCCGCGCGGGACCGGGGAGACTACCCGGCGGCGCAGAGTAATTTTGAGCGCAGCCTTGCCTGCTGGCGCATGCTGCCTGACCGTCTTGCCATCGCCCGCTGCCTGCACAACCTCTCCAACGTAGTTAAGGTGCGCGGTGACTATTCCCGCGCTCGCTGGGCTCTCAAGGAGGCCACGGACATTTTCGAGGCACTCGGTGACCGCAGCGGCGCCGCTTGGTCGATCAGCCAGTTGGGCGACATCGCGCGCGAGCAGGGCGACATCGCCCCCGCCCGCGAATTCTATCAGCGCGCGCTTTCGGTCTTTCGCGAGGCCGACGACCGCTGGGGTTCGGCGCGTTCCCTCGCCGATCTGGGCTCCATCGCGTGCGAGCAGGGAGACGCTATGGCCGCCCACGCGGCCTACCGCGAAGCTCTGGAGATGTTCGCAAGTTTGGGACACCGTCGCGGAATCGCCCGTGCCCTCGAAGGCTGTTCGGTGCTGGCTCTGGCCCAGGGAGACGCGTCACGGGCACTCAAGCTGGCTGCCGCTGCCGCGCACCTGCGCCGTCTGATCAGTGCTTTCTTGCCCCGAGCAGAACAGCTGAAGCTCGATCAGATGTTACAACCGGCGTGGGAATCTTTGAATGAACTGGAAGGGAAAGATGCCTGGGCACAAGGCTCGGCCATGAGCCTAGGCCAGGCGATTCAATATTCTCTGGAGGAACCGCGTTCGGTTATTTCAGAGAATATTGAATCGTGAGCCGGCGCACGGCGGCCACCCGGTCGACGGGCAGCCCCATCCGGCGAGCGTGTTCGCGAATCACATTCTCGTCCGGGGCCAGGTACACGCAATAGACCTTGTCCTCGGTGACATAGCTATGGAGCCACTGAATCTGCGGGCCCATGTCCTTCAGGGTCTGCAAGGAACGCAGAGACAACTCCCGCAGTTCCGCTTCCGACAGCGCTCCGGCACCCGGAATTTCGCGTTCGATGACAAACTCAGGCACAGTCCGCATAGTGTAGCATCTAGGGTTGCGAGGGCGCTTATCGTTCACGCATCATGTGCGATGCCTCATCGAACATAATTCTGTGACAAGGCCTGTCTGTCCGCATTTGCCCGAGCGCCGTCTGTGAGCGCGGTTCTCTCGCTGAACCGCCGAGGAGAGGAGACTCGCATGTCCACCGTCCCGCCCAATCCGCCGCCCCCCGGAGCCGTTTCGCCAGTCCCTGCCCCTCAAAAAAGTTCCGGAAACAAAATCCTGTTCTGGATCCTCGGCATCATCGTTGGCCTTGTGCTGCTCACCTTCGGCAGTTGTGCCGTGATCGGTTTCTACGCAATGCACAAGGTAAAGCAGGCCGGGGTTGATCCGGATCTGGCGAAGAAGAACCCGAGCTATGCTGCGGCCAAAATGGCCGTCAGCATGAATCCCGACGTCGAGATCGTCTCCAGCGACGACAGCACAGGCACGATCGTGGTCCGCGACAAAAAGACCGGTAAGACTACCGGCATGAAGTTCGACCCGGACAAGAAGTCCATGGTGGTCACCGATGAAAACGGCAAGACCACCACCATGACCACCACCGGTGAGGGCGCAACGGGCGGAATGGAAGTGAAGAGTTCCGAAGGCACCATGAAGATTGGCGCCAGTTCCGACAAAGCCCCCGCTTGGGTACCCGCGTATCCGGGATCCTCTCCCCAGAACACCTATTCGGCCAGCAATCCCAATGAACAGACCGGAGCCTTCACGTTCACCACGTCCGACGCGCCGGACAAAGTTATCCCTTTTTATGAGGACCAGCTGAAGTCGCGCGGCTTCACGGTCTCTAAGATGACCGGCACTTCAGACGGAAAAACCGGAGGCATGGTGTCTGGTCAAGACAAAGCCAACAACCGCACCGTGGTGGCCACCATCGGAACCGAGAACGACCATACGCAAGTGAGTGTGACCTTTTCGGTGAAACAGTGATTTGAGTGTCTTAAGAATTCTTCGTTAAAGTGGTCGCTCGTGACTTGGAAGCGGACCAAAGCTGAAGCATGCTCCCTTGCGTCCTTTGCGTCCTTTCTTTGCGAACTCGGCGGTCAGCCGAGGCCGGAGGGATCTGCTTCCCCTTCTGCCCTCTAGGAATCCTTCTTCCCGTCTGAGGCGAACGGTTTCTTTCCGCACCGGAACTCCTGACTCGACGCAAACAATGGTCAGAACGCAGCGATATCGCGATGACACTAGCTCGCTCCTCCTACCCCCCAAATCGCACAGTCGTATTGCCCGCTCCTAGTCGTACGCGCCGATTTGCTTCCGGCAACGCCCGAACCAGATCCGTCGCCACCAGCGACTGCTCCCCCATCGTCTCGCACGCCACATCGCCCGCCAGACCATGTAGATAAACCGAGCTGGTCGCCGCTTCGACCATCCGCTGCGGATTCTGCGCCATCATCCCGGCCACCACGCCGGTAAGTATGTCGCCCGTCCCGCCCGTCGCCATCCCCGGATTTCCCGTCGTGTTCACCCAAACTTCCCCGTCCGGCTGTGCGACCAGCGTCCGATGCCCCTTCAGCACCACGATAACGCCGTGCTCCTTCGCAAAGGCCCGCGCGACTTCTACCCGATGCTGCTGAATCTCCGCAATCGACTTCCCCGTGAGCCGCGCCATCTCCCCTGGATGCGGCGTGATCACCAGCGACATTCCCTTGCCGCCCAGTTTGTTCGCTGACCCCTGAAACGCGTTGAGCCCATCCGCGTCCACGACCATCGCCGCGGGACACTTCTCCACGACCGTCCGCACAAACTCTGCGGTCTCCGCATTCCGTGAGACCCCCGGCCCGATCGCCACCACGCTCTTGCCCTTCACCAGTTCGTCGATGCGCCCGTACTCCAGTGCTCGCATCGAGATCGTGCCCGCATCCGTCTCCTCTAGCGGTTCCGTCATCAGCTCAGGATGAAAACCGGCCACTGTCGCCAGCACGGATTTCGCCGTGGCCACCGTCGCGAGACCCGCCCCGGAGCGCAGCGCCGACATCCCCGCCATCGCCGCCGCCCCTGCCTTCCCCCGCGAGCCGCCAATCACCAGCACGTGCCCGAAACTTCCCTTGTTCGCCTCCGCCGGGCGCGGACCGATCAACGCCGCAATCTCGTGCGGCGTGATCAGGTTCAGCTTCAGCGCAGAGACGATCGCCTCGTCCGGGGAGCCAATCGGCACAATCACCGTGGGGCCGGAGGTTAGAGAAGTAAAAACATGCGCCGGTCGCGCCGCCGTGAATGTTACAACCGCCTCCGCGCGCGCAATCGCTCCGGTCTGCCCCCCCATAGCGTCTGCATCCGCGCCGGATGGGATATCAACTGCGACGATCGGGATCCGCTGCGCATTCATCGCGGCAATCGCTTCCGCACACACCCCGCTCACCGGCGGACGAAAACCGGTTCCCCAGATAGCGTCGACCAGCAAGTCAGCTTCGAGCACCGCTCGCGCTATATCAGACTTGAGCTGCTCCCCAGACTCCGCCACCACTGGCATGAACCCCATGCGGCCGAACATTTCCGCAGCGTCTCCGCGCAACTCGCCCGATGCGGCCAGCAGCAGCACTCCTACGTTCCGCCCCGCTTCGCGCAGCTTCCGCGCCGCCACGAAACCGTCGCCGCCGTTGTTTCCCCGGCCGCAGAGAACGCCGATCCGCTTCGCGTCCGGATACTGCGCCAACACGAAATCCGCTACCGCAGCGCCGGCATTCTCCATCAGCGTAAGCGACGGCACACCAAACCGCTCGCTGGTGGCGCGATCGATCTCCCGCATCTCGGCCGCGCTGACGATTTTCATGATTTCGAAGCCGCCATCTGTTCCACCTGGCGTAGCTGGGCCGGCTCGCCCATGGCAATGAGAAAATCTCCCGGCTCGATCCGGTCGTCGGGCGCGGGGTTGAAGCGCATGCCGCTCTCGCGCTTGATCGCGAGAATAATCACGCCGCGCTCCTGGCGGATACGCGACGTCTCGATCGTCTTCCCGGCAAAGCCCGAATCCCGCCCAATGCAGATCTCGCCAATCTCGAGATCCATCCCTAAATGCGTAGTCGCGGTATCCAGAAAGCTGACCACATGCGGCCGCAAAAAAGTCTGTGCGATCCGCTGCCCGGCAAACGAATACGGCGACACAATAAAATCCGCCCCCGCCGTCAGCAGGTGCTTCTCGGCATCTTCTTCACTGGCGCGAGCGATGATCTTCAGCTTCGGATTCAGCGCCCGGGCCGTCAGAATAATGTAGAGATTGGTCGCGTCGGTCGTGGTGGCCGCGACCAGCCCGCGCGCCCGCTCGATATGCGCCTCGCGCAGGGTTTGCTCCTTGGTGGCATCCCCCACCATCATCAGCCATTGTTGGTTGTAGCGCGCAGCTTTCGCGTCGTTGTTCTCGATGATCACAAACGGCACGGGCTTGCGCGCCAGTTCGCGAGCCGAGCTGCGTCCCACGCGTCCGGCACCACAAATGATGTAGTGCTCGGTGAGTCGCTCGATGTCGCGTTCCATTTTTCGCCTGCCGAAAAAGCTGCGCAGTTCGAATTCTAGCAAAGCCTGCGTCAGCGCTCCGATCGCCAGAAACACCAGCGAAACGCCCGCGAAAATCACCAGCACGTTGAAGATGCGGCCCGCAGGCGACAGCGGATGCGTCTCCTGATAGCCGATGGTCGTCAGCGTAGTGACCACCATGTAAAAACCGTCGAACCAGGACCATCCCTCGATGAAGTGAAATCCCGCGGTGCCCGCGAGAATGACGCACGCGAGCGCAAGCCCGATGAGGCGAAGATTGTGGAGAGCTTTCAAGGGCGGCCGCTCGTCGCCATTCGCTGGTCGCTAGGGAGCCGAGTTGCTGGTCCTCGACAAGAATACTGGGCGCGAGTTCCCGCTTGCACGCTCGCAAGAACCCCCAGCGCACCGAACCGGAGCAACGATGAGACTTCCCTAGCGACGAGCGACTGACGACTAGCGACTGATGTCAGTCCGCCATCGAGGGCGCTGGCTTAGGTTCCAAGGCGCCGGCGTTCAGTGCCTGCACTTTGCTGTGCTTCTGGCCATAGCTGAAGTAGATGACCAGACCAATCAGCAGCCAGACGATCAGCCGCAACCAATTCGTCCAACCGAGGCCGTAAATCATCGCACCACAGATGACGACACCTGCGGTCGAAACGAACGGCACCGCAGGCACCCTGAATGCGCGAGGCAGGTCGGGCCTTCGCACGCGCAGAATCCAGACTCCGATACACACTAGAATGAACGCAAACAGCGTTCCGATGCTGGTCATTTCGCCAACGATATCCTCAGGAAGGAAGGCAGCAAACAATCCCGTGAAAACGAAAAAGAGCATGTTCGACTTGTACGGAGTACGGTAACGAGGATGAATGTCGGAAAAGATCTTGGGCACCAGCCCGTCATGACTCATGGAATAGAACACGCGCGACTGGCCGAGCAACATCACGAGAATTACGGAAGAGAACCCCGCCAGAATCGCGACTGTAACCGACTTCGACAGCCACTCGTATCCGTGCATGTATTTGGTGATCGCAAACGCAACCGAGGCTTCCCGGCCGGCAGTACGGAAGTCCTGCACCGTGGCCACTCCGCTTAGCACGTAGGAGAAAAGGACGTACAGGACGGTGCAGATGACGAGCGAGCCCAGAATGCCGATCGGCATGTCGCGTCTCGGGTTACGTGCTTCCTGTGCCGCGGTGGACACCGCGTCGAATCCTATATAGGCGAAGAAGACCACGCCCGCAGCACCCAGGATGCCCAACAAACCGCCGTAGTGGTGCGTGATACCCTGCGATGTCACGTAGGTCGCGGCAGCGGGAACGAAGGGCGTGTGATTGGCCGGATTCATGAAGCCCCAGCCGATGCCGATTACCAGCAGAACGATCGCCACTTTCAGAACGACAATGAACCCGTTGACGATGGCAGATTCCCTGGTTCCCTTGATGAGCAGAGCCGACAAGAGCAACAGGATGAAGAGGGCCGGGACATTGATCATGCCGCGAACGCCCGTATCCATTGCTCTCTCAAGGGGAGAGTGACTCCATTGATAGGGGATACGGAGGCCGAACCAGTCGAGCACGCGGTTGGCGTATTGACTCCAGGAGACGGCAACTGTGGCAGCGCCAACCGCATATTCCAGCACCAGATCCCAGCCGATAATCCACGCCATCAACTCTCCCATGGTCGTATAGGAGTAGGTGTACGCGCTCCCCGCAACGGGAATCATGGAAGCGAATTCGGCATAGCAGAGTCCGGCGAAGGCGCAGCCAAATCCGGCAACAATAAACGCCAGAGTCACAGACGGACCGGAGCGATCGGCGATGGCGTCGGCGGTACGAACGAATAGGCCGGCGCCAATGATCGCGCCGATGCCAAGCATGGTCAGGTTGACGGGGCCCAGCGTGCGCTTGAGGCTGTGCTCGCCTGTTTCCTGCGCCTCCTGCATCAAAATGTTTATAGGCTTGGTTGCGAGCAAATTGGCCATGGAGACGCTCTCCTTGATTACGGGATAGACAGCGTTGCGGCGGGCGGTGTCCGCCGCGAATTCCACGCGTAGTACACCGGGATCCCTAGCAACACGATAATCAGCCCCGGCCACGTGAACTGCGGTTTGTAGCGCAATAGTACGACATCAATGAATAAAGCCATCACAATATACACAGCCGGAAGTATCGGGTAACCCACTGCCCGATAGGGCCTGTCCGCGTCCGGATGGGTGCGCCGCAGCACGAACAACCCGCCTATCGTCAGGATGTAAAACACCAGTACCGCAAAAATGATGTAGTCGAGCAGTTGCCCGTAACTGCCCGAGACGCACAAAATGCATGTCCACACCATCTGCACCATGAGGGATACCGCGGGCGTTTTGTACTTTGGATGCAGTTTCGCGACGTTACGGAAGAACAGGCCGTCTTTGGCCATCGCGTAGTAAACGCGCGCGCCCGATAGGATCAGGCCGTTGCAGCAGCCAAAGCTCGAAATCATGATGGCCACCGCCATCAGCGCACCCCCGGCGGCTCCGAACATCTGCGTCATCACCGCCGTGCCCACGCGTTCTTCCGACGCGTACTTGATCCCGCGCTCCACAATCGTCGCGCCCGCAGGATTGCCGTCAAGCGGCAGCACGGTCAGGTAGATCACGTTGCACAGCACGTATAGCAGGATCACCACGCCAGTACCCAGCGCCAGCGATAGCGGCAGATTTCTCTGCGGGTTCTTCACTTCTCCCGCGGTAAACGTCACATTGTTCCAAGCGTCGGCCGAGAACAGCGACCCCACCTGGGCCACCGCCAGGATCGTCAAGGTCCCCACCAGCACAATCGGGCCACCAACTCCCACCTGGACCACATGCTTGGCCCCCAGTCCTGCATTTTGCCAGAAGTGTCCGCTGAAGTTCGCTGCGATGGCTTGCGCATTACGCCCGACGAAGACCCCCAGGAGCACCAATCCCGCCAAGGCTGACACCTTCGCAGCAGTGAAAATGTTCTGGATAATCGCTCCGGTCCTTAGCCCGGACACGTTCACAACGGACAAGACAACCACCACGAGTATCGCAACCAGGTTCTGCGTGCTCAGCCCTACATCCATGTTCCCGAGCGTCATCGGCCCGATCGGAATCGCTGGCACTTTCCAGATATGAAGAATCCAATGAGTGGAGGAAATCGAAGGAAAGAAGACACCCAGAAACTTGCCGAACGCCACTCCCACCGCCGCGATCGTCCCCGTCTGGATCACCAGGAACAGCGTCCAGCCGTACAGGAATCCCCAAAGTGGGCCCAGCGCCTCCCGCAGGTAGACGTACTGGCCGCCCGCCCGCGGCATCATCGCGGCGAGCTCCCCATAGCAGAGCGCGCCGACAATGGTCAGGAACCCCGTCACCAGCCACGCTCCCAGCAGCAGCGCGGGCGAGTTCACCTCCCGCGAAATCTCAGCGGAAACGATGAAGATTCCCGACCCGATCATCGACCCCATCACCAGCATGGTGGCGCTGGTCAGGCCGAGCCCTTGGACGAGTTCCTTGTCTTGGTGGGAATGGAGATCCCAGTCGTGGTTAACCGATGCCGGCGTGGGTTCGTTCGTTTGGGTACTCACGTCCCTCCGTAGCGCCGGCTTCTTGCCGGCTGTCGCGAGAGCCTGCCCTGAGCTTGTCGAAGGGGCGTCCCGCCCTGGCACGACGGTGTTTCGAAAGTGACACGACTTTACCCCAAGATGCGCAAAAATTCCTCTGCTGATTTGCGTGGCTCCCGTGTCAAGTCCGATATCACTGCCACCGCGTCCGCTCCCGCTTCGATCACCGCTCGCCCGTTCTCCCGCGTAATCCCGCCAATGGCCACCAGCGGTCTGCGGGTCAAAGCCCTCGCCCGTCGGACTCCCTCCAGCCCCACCACGGGATCGGGTTTGTCCTTACTCGACGTCGCAAAAACGGGGCCGATCGCCAGGTAATCCGCCGTGGTCTCGTTCGCTTCCCGAAGCTGCTCCGGATTATGCGTCGACACCCCCAACCACAGGTCCGGTCCAATCACTTTGCGCGCGCCCTCCGGCGACAGATCCCCTTGCCCCACGTGCACCCCATCGAACCCCGCCGCCAGACACAGATCCGCGCGGTCGTTCATAATCAACCGTACCGAATCCCCCAGCCGCGCCTTCAGCGCTCTTCCCTGCTCCAGTATCTGCCGCGCTTCACCCGACTTGCTCCGGTACTGCAGTAGCGTGACCCCGCCAGCACGCAGTTCCTCCGCCGCCGCCAGCATCGCAGCCGTATCCTCCAAGCGGGAAGCGTTGAGAATTGCGTATAACCGCGGCAGTTGCATCACTTTTCAGAAAGCAACACTTACCCACTCGTTCGAGCAGGTTGCAGAAGAAGCGCTGATTCACCTTAAGATGTGCCTTCACCGCCGTGGACAAAACTCAAACTGTCATTCTGAGCGAAGAGGCACCAGCCGAACCGAGTGGAAGGACCCCATGTTTGACGGCGGTTCCCCCAGCCCAAACGCCGTTCTCCGCCACGGGGATTCAGACACATTCTACGGTTTCTTCTCTCCCCCCGGCTCGAGCAGCGCATTGTGCATATTAAGAATGAGCCACTTGCCCTTCACCCGGCGACACATCGCGACCCCATGTCCCACTCGATGCTGATCGGCCTTATCGACATCAATGCGATAGTCGTAGGAGTACCAGAGCGCGTCGCCGAAGCTGCGAATGTCATGCGGCGTCATCTCGAACCGCAGCCCCGGCGCGAACTGGAAGTAAGTCTTGTCCATGTACTGCATCACCTGTTTCCGGCCGCGATACTCTCCATCGGGCGTGTACAAGACAATCTCCGGGTCAAAACAGGCTTCCAGATCGCTCGCGCGCGCCTCGTTGAAGGCGACATTGCAGTGGTGCATCGCCCCTTCCATCTCCGCGTACATCCCCTGCGTGTCCGATGGAGCCTGCTTCAGGCTTGCGACTTTTCGTTGCAGGTCGATCGTCACCCCAAGGCGGTCGAGCAAATCCACGCCCAGGAGGCCGTCGATCTCGCCCCCACACGCCTTGCCGATCGGGCTCAGATCAATCGCCGGCAGCCTAAGATCATGCAGCGTATGGCTGCCCAGCTGTAGTTCTGGGATCGTAACTTCGCGGGCGCTGGTGGCCGCCCTTCCCCGCCACGAATCAATGCGAATCTTCTTCGTCGTGCCGGCAGAAAACGCCTTGAGGTTCAGCACCGTGGTCGCGCCCGTGTCAAGCAGGAACCGCATCTCCTGACCGGCCACGTTAGCGCGCACCACTGGCAACACGTCGCAGCGCTCAATCGGAATCTCGTTGGAGTCTACGCCCCCGTCCTGGGCCAGCGCGCATGCGGCAGCCAGCAGCATCATCAGCAGCACAATCCGCCGCCCGCCAATGCTGCCGGAAATCATTACGCTGCAGGGTCGTCTTTCTTCGCGCTGAGGAAGTGCTCGATGAATCCCGTATCAAACTTACCCTCGCGGAATTCCGGGTCTGCCAGGATCCGGCGGTGCAGCGGAATGGTGGTGTAGATCCCCTCCACGATGAACATCTCCAGCGCCCGCGCCATGCGCTGGCACGCCTCGTTGCGGTCCTTGCCCCGCACCACCAGCTTGGCGATCAGCGAATCATAATATGGCGGAATGGTCCCTTCTGCATACGCAGCCGTGTCGATCCGCACTCCCGTTCCTCCGGGCGGGTGAAACGCCGTAATCCGTCCCGCCGACGGCGTGAACTTCTCCGGATGCTCCGCATTGATCCGGCACTCGATCGCGTGCCCGCGATGCACGATCGGGCCCTGCAGCACATCCTTCAGTTTCGCTCCCGCCGCGATCATCAACTGGCTCTTCACCAGGTCCACGTCCGTAACCATTTCCGTCACCGGGTGTTCCACCTGAATGCGGGTATTCATCTCGATGAAGTACAGCTTCCGCTTCTGATCCATCAGAAACTCGATCGTCCCCGCATTCCGGTACCCCACCGCGCTCAGCGTCTTGCTGAGAACATCGCCGATTTCCTTCCGCAGTTCCGGCGTCACCTGCAGCGACGGCGACTCCTCCAGCAGTTTCTGATGCCGGCGCTGAATTGAGCACTCGCGCTCTCCCAGGCTCACCACATTCCCGTGCTCATCCGCCAGCACCTGGAATTCGATGTGGCGTGGATGCTCCACATACTTCTCCAGGTACAGATCGCCGTTCCCGAAAGCCGACGCTGCCTCCTGCTGCGCCGCGCGGTACAGCCCGGGGAGTTCTTCGTCATTGCGGACGATGCGCATCCCGCGCCCCCCGCCCCCAGCGGAGGCCTTGATGATCACGGGGTATCCCACCTGCTTCGCCCACTCGCGCGCTTCCTCCTCAGAAGCGATCACGCCATCCGAGCCGGGCAGGATCGGCACCCCGTACTTCTTCATCGCCGCCCGCGCCTTCTCCTTCTCCCCCATGAGTCGGATCACTTCCGGCGTCGGCCCGATGAACTTCAGCCCGCTCGCCTCGCACACTTCGGCAAAGTTCGCGTTCTCGGAAAGCAGCCCGTACCCGGGATGGATTGCGTCCACGTTCGCGATTTCGGCCGCGCTGATCACCGCCGGAATGTTCAGATAGCTCTGCGCCAGTTGCGGCGGCCCGATACAGATCGCCTCATCGGCAAAGCGCACCGGCAGCGAGTTTCGGTCCGCCTCGCTATAAATCGCGACCGACCGCACCCCCAGTTCCTTGCAGGCGCAAATAATCCGCAGCGCGATCTCCCCGCGGTTCGCAATCAGGATCTTATTGAACATGCTCTTTTATGTAGCACCGGCATCTTGCCGGCGGTCCGTGGCGGGCGTCCCGCCCGCGCGCTGGGTCAACGTCGGTGACCTAAACACAAAAAGGCGCGCCCTCAGCGCGCCCGTTTCACCATCCACCCTCACTTCCGAGCCCGGATGGCAAACAGCTCCTGCCCGTATTCGATAGGCTGACCGTTCACCACCAGCTTCTTCACGATCTCGCCTGCCATGTCAGACTCGATCTCATTCATCAGCTTCATGGCTTCGACAATACACAGCACCTGCCCCTCCGCCACCACATCCCCCGGCTTCACGAAAGGTGGCGATCCCGGCGAGGGCGACTCGTAAAACGTCCCCACGATCGGAGAGCGCACCATGTGCAAATCCTCTGCGGGTACTTCTTTTGGCGGAGGCGCAGTCGCAGCCTGGGGTACAACCGGAGCCGCGCCCAACTCAGGCGCAGGAGGCGGAGCCGCGTGCACTGCATAATACCGGGGATCCGGGAGCCCCGCCGGCTCTCCTCCCCGCTTGATCCGAACCTTCACATCCCCGCGTTCCAGTTCAAACTCGGTGATGCCTTTATCGATGATCAGATCTATGAGTTCTTTCAGCTCTTTTTGATTCATCGTATGCGGTGGGACCGCTTTCCACCCCGCGCAAGCGAACCCGGCACGCGGGAGAACTCCGGACAATTCGAGTGCCCGGGCAGGAGTAGCTGAATTAAATGACTATGAATTCCTTGTGGGTGGAGTTCAGCACCTCACAACCCCGCTCGGTGACCGCCACCATGTCTTCGATGCGCACGCCCCACTTGCCCGGGAGATAGACTCCCGGCTCGATCGTGATCACCATTCCCGGCCGCAGAACCTCCTGCTGGCCTTTCGCCACTCGTGGCGCCTCATGAATTTCGAGCCCCACTCCGTGGCCCGTGGAATGCGTAAAGTGCTTCGCTAACCCTTTCCCCTGCAGCACTTTACGAGCCGCACGATCGACCCGGCCAACGCTCACGCCCGGCCCCACCTCCGCTAGTGCAGCCTCTTGCGCCGCAAGGACCGTGGCATAAAACTGCCGTGCTTCACCCGGCGCAGAGCCCACATATACAGTGCGGGTCCGATCCGAACAATAACCGTGAAGTATAACACCGAAGTCGCAGACCACGAACCCGCTCCCGATCACAGCCTCCGAGGCCCTCCCGTGAGGTAACGCCGACCGTGCACCCGACGCGATAATCGTCTCAAACGACATCGCGTCCGCCCCCGCCCGCCGCGCCGCATACTCCATTTCGGCCGCCACCTCAATCTCCCGCACTCCCGGACGAATCACTTCCAGCGCGCGGTCAAACAACCGAGCCCCCGCCGCCACTGCCGCCCGGATCGCCTCCACCTCCTCGGCATCCTTCACCATCCGCGCCTGTTCTACCAATGGAGGCGCTTCCCGCAACCGGATGTGCTTGGGTAACGCGTCCGCCAGGCGGTGGCGCGCCGCGACCGTCAAGTACTCTCCCTCCACGCCGATCACCCGGGACCGCTTGCCTCGGCCACGGCGTTCCACCCATTCCGCAGCCGCGGTCAGCGGAGCCTTCCGTCCGATCGCGATCTTCGCGTCCCGTACCTCCGCATTGGCCTGCTCGGTATAGCGCCCGTCCGTGAAGAAAACACTCTCGCCAGAATTCACCAGCAACGCGCCAGTGCTTCCGGTAAAACCGCAGAGATAACGAAGATTCGGCGGGTGACTGATCAGCAGACCATCGAGCTTCTTCGACTCAACCGTTTGCTGCAGAGACTGCAGACGGGCTTGATGATTCATTGCAGGGAGTTTATCAACGAAGGGTCGTCGCGCGCCAAAACCTGGAACTCGGCTTCGGACTCGGGTGTAAGTGCCACGGCTCACTTCTCGACGCTAGTCCCGACCTCGTAAAGAGCTCTCCGGAAGGGCGCGGCTCCACAGCTGGCGGGGAAGACACCCGCGGCGAGCAGAACAGGAAGGGCACGACCTAGCCGCGGCACTCTGACTTTGAAAACCCTTGCGCTTGACCGCCTGAGGTAAGTTCTTGCTGCCAGGCAAATTCCTGCACCAGCCTATTCAGACGCCTCGCTCCAGAGACGGCCCCTACAGCTCATTCACAAACTGCGCCACCGTCTTGCCGCCGGCCGAAACCGTGAGCACCAGGTGGTCTGTGAGCGGTACGCCGTCGCTTTGAATGGATAACTCGTAATCCCGAAAGGTGTCACTCGATTCCGACCAGGGATCCTTCGGCCTCGAATGCGGAATGTAAATCCCGGCCACCGGCCGCTCGTCGCTTCCGCGCCGCCAGGCGGCAGCAAACTGGATCGTGTTCAGCGCTTCCTCACTCACCGTCGTCCCGAACGGCGACACGCAATTGGTCACCGTCACCACCACCGTCAACTCGTCCGGAAAGTGGTCCACCACGGTCTTGCCGTGGTGAAATTCCGGCCCGCTGGGGCCCTTTTTTCTATGGAGCTTCGCCAGTGACGAGTCCACGATGCTCGCCGATATCCGCAGGCAATGCCCCTCCAGCTGGACATCCTCCGAACCCATCGAAAGGTCAGGAGTCGAGTGCCAGGACTTGTCACCCCGGTCGGCTCCATACACCGAAGCAGGCAAGAACATGCAGACAGCGAAAATCATCCAAATTCGAACGATCGAGACGGACCGACAACAGGACATACGCGGCTCCCACAGCCACGATTCCCTTTCCTTCTGCGCCGACATTAGCACAGCTCTTCCTCGCCGCTAAGAATCTATCGTCGCGAGTTCACTCACTTAGTACTCCGGTTCGAGCGGGAAGCGAGGCCGCCCGAACCGTGTACAAAAATTAACCGCCGGCCCATCGACAGGTTCGTCGCAGGAGCCGGCGGCTTTGGTCTTCGCTCGGCCCGCCGCTAGGTCTGGATGATCCGCGGCGTGATGAAGAAAATCAGCTCCTGGTTCGACGTGGTCACGCTGCGGTGCTTGAAGAGGTTGCCCAGGAACGGCACATCGCCCAGCAGCGGAACCTGCTGCACGTTGAGCGAGTTGTTGGTCTGGATAACGCCGCCAATCACCACCGTCCCGCCGTCGGTGACCAGCACCTGCGTGGTCGCCTGCTGCGTGATCAGTGTCGGGTTGCCTTGCACCGTCCGGCCAAAGTCCGGCGTGGTGTTCTCCACGTCCACGTTCAGGAAGATAGTGCCTTCCGACGTGATCTGCGGAACCACCGTCAGCCGCAGGAACGCATCCACGTAGGTCACGGTCGGAGGACCGCCCAACTGCGCCTGCGTCACGATCGGTACGCGCACACCCTGGCGAACCAGCGCCTGGATGTTGTTCTGCGTCACCACTCGCGGACGGGAAAGAATCTTCAGGAGTCCGCGCGATTCCGCCATGGTCAGCACCGCGTCAATGCGCACGTGGTTGCTGGCGTTCACCAAGGTCAGGCCGCTGGTCGGGCTGGTGACTGGCAGGTTCGAAAATAATGGGATGGTCGAACCGGTCGTAGCCGAACCACCCATCGTGATATAGGTCGGAGTCAGGCCACCCACCTGTGTCGGTGAAGTGCCCGCTTGCGACGCGCCGCCGATCGCCGACGTCGAGTTGCCCCAGCCGAATCCGAACTGCGTGCCGATGTCGCGGGCAAAGCTGCGGGTTGCAGCCACCACGCGGGCTTCGATTTCCACTTCCTGCGTCTTGCGGTCCAGCTGCGTCAGCAACCGGTCCAGCGCCGGAATGACGTTCGGAATATCGGAAATGATGACCGCGTTCGTGCGGTCATCCGAGATGACATCGCCACGCTGCGACAGGAACTTTTTGACTGTCGGTACGACGTCCTTTGAGTGTGCGTAGCTCAGGAACCGCGTGACCGTGACTTTCTCCACCGCCAGCGCTTCCGATTCCTGCTGGGCGCGCCGTGCGTCCGCTTCCTTCTTCAAGGTGTCGACGGTCGCGATGCGCAAAACGTTGCCTTCCAGTTCCCGCGCCAGGTCGTTGTTCTTGAGCACGATGTCCAGCGCCTGGTCCCACGGCACGTCATCCAGCACGATGGTTAGGCTGCCGTGCACGTTGGGATCGAGCACCACGTTCAGACCGCTGATCTCATGGATCAAGCGGAAGAAATCCTTCAGGTCGACATCCTTCAGGTTGACCGAGATCGGCTCGCCCGTGTACTTCGGACCGCTGGTCGCGGGGGTTTGCGACATCTGGGTCTTCTGTTCGGCTGCGAGATTGACCGCGGGCTGAATAGCTGTCGAGGCCGCCTGGGCAGCTTGCGGCTGCATAGAGGCATGGACGTTCGCCGCCAGCAGTTCCGACGCTGGCTTGTCGGCAAACTTCGCCGCTGCCTCGCCCGCGCGAACGGCAGGCTCAACCGCCGCCGTCTTTTGCTCGGGCTTGGTCTCATCCTTCGGCTTGTACGAAGGCTCAACGAAAACATAGTCAGTGACCGGCTTGGCCGACGCCATTTCCACCGGCTTCGGCGCCGCTGCCGGAAGGTCCTTCTTCTCCGCAACCGCCGGGATCACGGCCGCTGCCGGAGCCGCTTTCGCCACGACCGGCACGACGGCCGGTTGGGCAGGCTCCTTGGGCGCGACCACCGTCATCGACGGCTTCGCCGCGCTCGCCACCGTGCTGCCGGTGTGCAGCTTCACCACGATCTTGTCGTCGCTGCCAGGCACGAGCTCGAACTTGCAGGCCTTGTCCAGGTCGACCACGACACGCGTGCTGGGAGGCGTCTGGCCGTTCATGCCGACGCGCACCCCTTTCACGCCATCGCTGCCCACTTCGAGATGACGTTGGTCCGTCACCGAGACCGTGTTCGGCAGGTCGATGATCAGGCGAGCCGGCGACGCCAGCGTGCTCAGCTTGGGCGTAACCGTTCCCCGCGCCGTGATTTCCACGCTGATCCCGTCGTCGCCGCGCACCACGTTCAGCCGCTGCAATGCAGCGTGCGTGGCCGCTCCGGTGCCCGGGTTCGGCGTATCAGCCGCTGCGGCCACTAGGACCAGCATTAGCAGCGGTAGAACAACACCCAGCAGTTGCTTTCGCATTTCGCTTCTCCCCCACACGAGCTGGCCTTCGGCCGAGCGCGTGTCTTTCTTCAAGCTCGCTTCCAGATTTGGACTCGCCAATCCCCTACGCCGCCGGGGTCAAGATCCGCTTCACCACATCCTTGGTGAACGGCTTGCCCAGACGGTCTTGAAACGTCTCTTTGAACACGATCGAATCAACCGTGATCTTTTCTACGTACCCGTTGAACACCGGATCGTTTTCCCGCAGAAAGTATGCCTTGTTCAATCCGTTGGTCACGACCGCGATCATGCCGTTGTCCGACTTCACCACTCCGCGGAGCGCGACCTGCTCGATATCCAGGCACTTCTTGCCCGTGCTGCAACCCGATCCCGATTGCCGGTTCACTACTGGGCTCACAAACGGATCCCGCTTGCCCGTCATCGAATATTTCTTGTCTTCCTGCTTTTCCGGCTTCGGAGCCTCCAGAGTCGTGCTGGCCGCAGCTTCAGGGGCTTTCGGCTGGTTGGGAACTGCGGGTTTCGCGGGCGCGGATTTCGCGGCCGCCGCCTTGGGCGCTACCGCGGGAACCGCCTTCGCCGGCGCCGGCGCGGCCTTCCCAGGTACAGCAGAGGTCTTCGCCGGAACCGGAGCCGGCTTGGCTGGTACGGCTTTCACCGCTGCCTTGGCCACGGGTGCCAGGCTCGACTTCACCGGTACGGTGGCTTTCGCAGGTGCCGCCGTCGCGGGCACACCCTTCGCCGTCGCCGGCTTCAGAGTTGGGCTGGCGGAGCTTGTTTGTGCCGATGCCGGCTTCAACGTCGCAGCGCTAGCAACCGGCGCCTTCGCAGAAACAACGGCTGGTTTCGCGGGAGCCGGAGCTTTCGCCGCCACGGCGGGAGCCTTTGCCGGAGTTGCCGTCGCTTTCACAGGAGCAGTCGCTGGTTTCGCGGGCGTCACCGAGTTCGTCGTACTCGCCTGTGCCGCACCCGGCTTGGCCGTGGTCGCTGGCGAGGGCTTCCCCGAAGACGTCGTTCCGAGCGCTTGGTTGCTGGCCGCGGTCTGCTGCTGTTGCACGCCCTGCAGCGCGTCCTTGGTGTTCTGGATGATGTTGGGATTCTGCGCCCAGGCAGTGCCCGCCGTGATTGCCAGTGCAACGATGCCAGTGGTCAGCTTCATGGAATCTCCTACCTTTTCACCGGAGCCTGGCCGGGTTTCGCCCCTGCCGCTCCCGGATCGAGGTCATGACTGAAAAACGTCGTCGCCCTGCAGGTCGCCACTACGCTCTCGTTAGGCGCGTACTGATAAACCTTCTTGGTCTTGGCGTCGCCCGGCTTTCGCGTCGAGGCCACTAGCAGGTTCGACACGTTCACGATGCGCTCCAGCTTTCCTACCCGGTCGAAGAAATTCAGCATCGAGTAGTACGGGCCGTCCAGCTCCATGTCGAAAGGCACTTCGCTGTAGAAATCCTTTTGCGAGATCGGCTGCGCGGTATAGCGCCGGATTTCAATCCCCGCCTTGGAGGCTTCCGCGTCCACCATGCGCATGAACCCGTCTACTTCCTTATCGTCCGGAACGATCCGCCGCTCGATCTCTAGCTGCTGCTTCAGGCTGGCCAGTTGCCGCTCGATGTCTGCCAGCCGCGGCCGGTAGGCTTCCAGTTCCGCGTTTTCCTTCATCTTGGCTTCCAGCTTCTGCTGGGCCGCGGCGTTCTGGTCGCGTTCGGCCTTGAACACGGTGAAATACAGACCCGCCGTGACCAGCACCGCTCCGCCCAGTACCGCTCCCCACTGCTTGAGGCCCGACAATTCCCCGAAATTCGCCATAAGTTGCCTGCCTTTAGGACTTGCTCTTCTCGCACGTCAGCGTGAACTGGTACGCCTGCATGTCTTTGATCGTGTCGTCCTGGAAGCTTTCCTTGATCTCAACGTTGCGGAAATATCCCGTCTTCTGCAGGTTCGAGATCAGGTTGGCCACCGCGTCCGAACTGAGCGCCATGCCCTCGATGTCCACGCTCGGACCCAAGTCCTTCATGTTGTTCAGCCAGATCGCCTCGGTGTTGTTCACGGTCTCGCCGACCATGGCCATCAGGTTCACCGGCCCGGACTGGTTCGAACGCAGATTGTCGATCACGTCCACCCGGCGCTTGTAGTTCTCCGCCTCGTGCTGCCGCGCCATGTAGCGCATCTTCACGTCGGCCAGTTCACGATTCTTCTGCTCGGCGGTCGCCATCTTCGTTTCGATCGATTTCTTCTGCGCGTCCAGGTGGTACCAGGTGTAGAGGTTGATCACAGCCGCCAGGCCTACAGCCACCAGGACCTTCAGCCGCGGCGAGCCTACATCGCCGACTTCCATCGTCGGCATCGACGGCATCGCCGAACGCTTATTCTTGGGTTTCGGTGCTTCCAGCAGGTTGATTCGGATCATAGGTCGCCAAAACTCCTTAAAGCCAAGCCCACTGCAACCGCCAGCTGGCCCGCGTTCTGCTCGATCAGTTCAGCTCCCATTCCTTCCACCGGAGGCGCGATCCGCTGGAACGGGTTGAACAGTTCCACCGGCATCGAGAACTCCTGCCGCAAACCTTCCACCAGCCCCGGCACCTTCGACGAGCCACCCGCCAGGTAGATCTTCTCGATGTGCTCGCCCGCCGCGCTGGCCCGGAAGAAGTCGAATGTCTTCTGGATTTCCAGCACGATGATCTCGGTCACCTGCTGCAGGATCGGCGTCTTCGCGTCCTCGCTTACCGTGCCGACTTTCCGGCCCAGCTTCAGCGCTTCCGCGTCGTCAAAGCTCAGATCCAGTTCCTTCTGCAGCGAATCGGTGTACTGATGCCCGCCTACGCTGACGTCGCGCGGGAACAACGGTGTTGTGCCCTTCACGATGTTGATGTTCATGACGCTGGCGCCCAGGTTCAACAGCGCCACCACCTGTCCCGGGGCGGGCTCATAGTTGTACTCGTAGCAGTTTTGAAGCGCCAACGCATCGATATCCACGATAGCCGGGGTCCGCCCCGCCATCGAGAGTACGTTGGTGTAGTTCAGAATCTTGTCCTTCTTGACCGCCACCAGCAATACGTCCATCTGCGGGTTGCCCGCGTCTTCCGACAGGATCTGGTAGTCCAGGTTTACGTCGCCCAGATCGAACGGAATGTGCTGCGCGGCTTCCTTCTGGATGGTTTCGGCCAGTTCCTGATCACTCATCGAGGGCAGCGAGATCTTCTTCACGATCACGGAGTGCCCGCTTACCGCCGTGGCCACGTTCTTGGCCTTGATTTCATGGTCGGTGAACAGCTTCGCGATCGCGCTCGACACCGTCCCCGAGTCCACGATCATCGAGTCGACCACGATATCCGGAGCCAGCGGCTCCAGCCCCAGGTGCGCCACCTCGATCTCCCGGCCCTTGCGCTTCAACTCCACGGCCTTGATGCTCGAGGATCCCACATCCAGACCCACAATCGACTTGGACCCGAATCCAAACATGTGCCCGCCTTTTACTGTGACCCGGCGGCCTTCACGGCCACCTTCGGTTTCTTCTTCGTCCGCACTTCCATCTGGTTCGACTTCTCTTCCATCCACTGGTCCAGCTTCGACTTCTTGAAGCGCCAGCGGTTGCCCAGTTTGAAAGCCGGAATCTTCTGCTCGTTTACGTACTTGTAGAGCGTGTCCGGACTCACCCCCAGGTACTGCGACGCCTGGCGAATGTTCATCACTTCTCGCGAGTCGGCCATAGAGTTCATGTCCCTTCCACAGAATCAACGCCCTCGTTCACCGGTGTCTCCGGCGCCCAGGGCAAACCTTGGGAGGAAATCCCCTCGTTAAAATTCGTGTTCGAGCGGATTTCGGTGTGCAGAGCATATCTCAACCCCGGAAAACACGGAGTCAAGCCGAATCTCCGTGTTTCTCCGTGTTTTATACCTGTTTTCTGGAGAATTACTTTGGTGTAAATGCAGATTACTGCTACCGGTTGTAGTTAACCATCTAGTGGCCCCTGCCGCTGGGGGCGGTTATACCTTGGATGCCTCGTTACCCCACTGAACATAACCAAAGTACTAACGACGGTACGAAGGTCGTAAGACGTAGGGGAACTCGCTGAAAACACTGCGCAAACTCCGCCTCGCCGCCCCGCCTTTAACCCCACTTTCGGGCCATCTCAGGCCCCACGCCGATTCCTCGTTTCACCCCGAAATTGCCCGGAATTTTCGCCCTCTCTACGCCCGAGTTTTCCCCTAGAATCGACGCGGCCTGCTTGACTGCTCCGCCTGAATGCTCGCGACGGACAGCTGATAGCGCGCACCTCTTACCCGCCTTCTCACTTTTCCCCGCCCCCCACCCTCCTGTAGCCTGACGGCTTAACGTCCGACCGGGAGGCTCTTTGCGCTACCTCGACCGATTGCAACCCCTGGCCCTGCTGGCCCTGCGCCTCACCCTGGGCATCGTGCTCGTCGCCCACGGATCCCACAAGGTGTACGGCCACATGCACGAATACGCGGGTTATATCGCCAGCCTCGGGCTTCCCGCCTGGCTTGGCTACGTCTCCGCCCTTACCGAGTTCATCGGCGGCATCCTGCTCATCTTGGGACTGTTTACGCGCTGCGCCTCGTTCGCGGTCTTCATCAACATGTGCGTCGCGATCGCCAAGCTTCACGTGAAACACGGCGTGCTCGGCGCAGGTGGATACGAATACCCTTTGGCCCTGGCCACAATCGCCTTCGCCCTGATCATGCTCGGCCCCGGACCGATCTCCTTCGACGCCATTCGCGGCGGAGGCGGTCGCAGCCCGGGCACGTGATTCCCGGGTGGTGCCTCGGTTTCCGACTGAGGCCAGCGATCCCCGACCTGTCCCGGGCGATTTGACAACGGTTGTATAGTCTCTGCACCCGATTCGGCCCCCAGCCCAGCGTGCCAGCCGTCCTCAGGATGTGGCTGTGTCTACACCGGAATCGCCCGTTCCCCCACTCAACATTCATCTCTCGGCGCTCTCCAGCTACATGAGTGCTCCCGGCGAACTGCAAAGCGTCAGCTTCTGGCCGCGGGTCCTGGCGCGCTTGATCGACCTGGTCATCCACTACATCGTAGCGACCGTCACCGGATTCCTCTTCGGGATCATGCTGGCCATCGCCGCCGGCGGACATATCTCTCCGCTTTTGCTTGCGAGATTGCGCGGTTCGGGCATGTCGGCTTTTGTGCTGATCCTGCTCGGATCGATTCTCTTCGAGGCGATCTGCGAGAGCGTGCATGGGAACACGCCGGGCAAGCGGGCGCTTGGGATGGTGGTCGTCCAGGAAGACGGCTCTCCCTGCCGTATTGGGTCGGCACTCATCCGCTCGTTCGCCTACACGATTGATGCTCTCTTCTTTGGCCTGGTCGCCTATTCAGCCATACAGCAGACTGCCCAAGAGCAACGCCTCGGAGACAAGTGGGCGGAGACGGTGGTCTGCAAACGCTCCGCAGTCGTACCCGGGAACCTGCGTGGTCCCGGACGTTTCCTCTTAGGCCTGTTTTTCGCCGCCATAGTAGATTCCGCTCTCTGCATGGTGGCGTTGCTCACGAAGCTGTCCGCCTGAACCGGCCTTACACCGTCTTCGATATCCGCCGGCTTGTTCCACCTTGTTACCCCATCCCCGGGGTTCTGCGAAATCGCCTTCGTAACACAGCCACCAATTCGTGATCCGCCCGCTCCCACACCATCTCCAGCGGGGAATACCCGCGCGCCCACACCGTGTACGAGGTCACGCCTAGCAGCGCCAAGGTGATTGCGAAATTCGGCCATGCGTTCAATCCCCACTGCCCATGCCAGCTCAGATTAAGGGCGCCGGAAAATGGAGCGAGATAAGGGATCGGCCACTGGTCCCCATCAGGCCCCCGCGACCCCAGAAGGTCTTCCATCAAATGCAGGTGGAATCCCAGAAAGCACAGCGCCGTCGTCTTCCACCTCTGCTCCGCCAATACGAAGGCAAGCAGCGCGATCGCGACCGCAAACGCCAGATTGTGCAACGAGTGATGGTAGTGAGAGAACCACAGAAGCGGGTGCTAAGAATTGCGGGTGAGCAGCTCGGCAATGATGCCCAGCCCATCGACATCGGGCACAACCGCCGACAACGTAACCTGCGACCGATTCGCACGGTGTTGGCAAATACCCAGCCCGTCAGAAAGTGGACACGGGGCTCATGGACGGAGTTGTCGGTCGTCAGTCGTTGGTCCTTGGCTGAAAAACATTGGCGATATTAATGGATTTGAGAACGGCACGACCTCACAACGTGCGAAAATTCGTCCCCGTCCGCTCGCTGCCGATGCCAGCCCCTTGGTCACGAGCGAGCGCAGCGAGACCAGAGGAATTTGCTCTTGATCGTGGCACGCAGCCCTCAAGACCTAAATCTTCACTATTCTTCACTGGGAAAGGGCACGACTTCAGTCGTGCCGCCGAGCCACGTCAAAACAGGGCTTCAGCTCCTGAGGTTATGTTCGACGTGACGAACCTACAAGCGCATCATAAAATCGCACATTGCCAACCGGGCACCCCATTACTTCAACTCCGTCGCGAGCCGCGGGCCCTCGAGCCACCAGCTCTCGCTGACGACTGAAGACCAACGACCGACGACTGCCCCTAATACTCGGCCAGCTCTTTCATCCCGCGATAGAGATCATTGGCTTGCGGCAGGATGGCGTCTTCCAGGATGGGCTGATATGCGACGTACACGTCCATCGCGGCGACGCGCCGGACCGGCGCGTCCAGGTGAGGAAACAGCTTGTCGGCAATGCGCGCCGCGATCTCGGCGCCGTAGCCCCAGCTCAGCGAATCTTCGTAGGCGACCAGCGCCCGGTTGGTCTTTGCCACCGACGCAGAAATCGTCTCCCAGTCAAATGGGTTCAGCGTGCGTAGGTCGATCAGCTCGACCTTAATTCCTTCCTCGCGCTCGAGTTTCTGCGCCGCCTGCAACGCCCGCGGCACCACGGCACCGTACGTGATCACCGTCAGGTCCGTGCCCGCCTGCACAATCTTCGCCTTGCCGAACGGCACCATGTACTCCGGCCCCGGATAATGCGACCGCCCATAGGTCTCGCGGTACAGCCGCTTATGTTCCAGAAACAGCACCGGATCGTCACAGCGGATCGACGTCCGCAACAGTCCGGCGGCATCCAGCGCGTTCGATGGAAACACCACCCGCAGTCCCGGAATGTGCGTGAAAATGCTCTCCCCGCATTGCGAGTGATACAGCGCCCCACCCGTGAGGTATCCGCCGATCGCCACTCGAATCACCAGCGGCGACGAGAACGCGTTGTTCGACCGCCACCGGATCACCGGTAGCTCATCGCGCAGCTGCATCATGGCCGGCCAGATGTAGTCGAAGAACTGGATCTCGACCACCGGCTTCAGCCCGCGCGTCGCCATGCCTGTCGCCCGCCCCACGATGCCGGCCTCGGCGATCGGCGAATTGAACACGCGCTCGGAACCGAACGCCGCCTGCAACCCCGCGGTCAGCTTGAAGACGCCGCCCTTCCCTTTCACCAGCTTCTTCCTCAGATAATCTTCCCGGCTGACGTCGGCCACGTCCTCGCCGAAGATCAGGATGCGCTCGTCGCGCTTCATCTCATCCCGCAACGTCGCATTGATGAGCTCGGCCATCGTCTTCGGCAGCACCGGCTTCTTGCCCTCGGCCGCAGGCGCCTCCGCCACCTGTGGAAACACAGGCTGCGTCTCGAACAAAGACGACGTCGGATCCAGGTCGGGCGAGTAGATATACTTTGTGATCGTGTCGGGTGTTGGGAAAGCCGCTTCCAGCGCGCGGTCTACCGCCACCTGCATTTCGTCCTCGACCTGTTTTTCGAGCTGGTTGATGCTCTTCTCGTCGAGGATGCCTTCGCGAATCAAAAACATCTGCATGCGGGTGATGGGATCGCGCGCCGCGTCCCGCTGCCGCTCCACATCGGGCCGGTAAAGCCGCTCATCATCCGAAAGCGAGTGCGAGTACGGACGGATCACGTGCGCGTGTACGAACGCCGGACCTTTGCCGGCGCGGCAGTAATCCACCGCCCGCTTCATGGCGGCGTAACTGGCGACGGGGTCGGTGCCGTCGATTTCTTCAAAATGAAAATTCGGGAAGCCCGAGACCACCCGCGAAATGTTTCCCCCCGGGGTCTGCACTTCGACGGGAACCGAGATCGCGTACTCGTTGTCCTGCACCACGAACACGATGGGCAGCTTCCGGCAGGAGGCCGTGTTCATCGCCTCCCAGAACTCGCCCTCACTAGTAGTGCCGTCGCCAAGCGAAACGTAGGTGACCTCGTCCCCTTTGAACGTAACGTCTTTGAATTGCCGGTAATCGCCTTCGGCTCTCCGGTTGGCATTCCCATGGCTGCGCAAATAGACGCCGGCCTCGGCGCATCCCACGGCTTGCAGAATCTGCGTTCCGGTGGGCGACGACTGCGTCACGATATTCAGTTTGTTGTAAGCCCAGTGCGACGGCATCTGCCGGCCACCCGAACTCGGGTCATCGGCCGCGCCTACCGCCTGCAGCAGCATCTCGTAAGGCGTGGCCCCCAGCATCAGTACAAGGGCCCGATCTCGATAATAGGGATAAAACCAATCGTAGCCCGGCTTCAGGCAAAACCCGGCGGCGACCCCAATGGCCTCGTGACCCGCCCCCGAAATCTGGAAGTAGATTTTCTGTTGCCGCTTGAGGAGGATTTCCCGGTCGTCCACCCGCCGCGACGTGTACATCCAGCGATACGCTTCAATCAGTTGCGGGCGGGTGAGACCTTCGTAGGTCTTGGAGTTCTTGTCGTCGGCGAGCGCGTTCAGCTTGGGGTCCGTCTTTGTCGTGGCCATCCAATACCCTCGGAGCTGGGGGGAGTTCGCAGAGTGCATTGTAAACGTAAGGTTGCAGTTCCGGGAATACGGGACTTCCAGCGTCCAGGCGCGCGATTTTGCATAGGGGCAGACGCCTTCGTCTGCCCAGTGGAGCGCAGCTATACCCCTCAATCCATTTTTCACTCACAAAGTGCCCCAGGTTCGCGTCCGCTCTTTGCATGCTAAGCTAGGCATGGTTGTGTCTCATGTCTTACTGATTGCTGATCGCTGATACCTGTCGGCTGATCGCTTCGTACCGCCTGTCCCCGTACACTGGCCAGGGAGACTCTGAACCATGAATCGTCGCGAGTTGCTGAAGCGCGTCGGCGTGGTGGCGGGAGCAACGGTTGCGCAAGCCGCGGAACAGAATCCCTCGAGCGCGACCCGGCTCTCGTCGAAGTGCAAGATCGTCGTTACGGGAGGACATCCCGGCGATCCCGAGTATGGCTGTGGCGGCTCCGTCGCCCGGCTCACCGCCCTGGGGCATGAGGTAGTGCTGCTCTATCTGAACGATGGCGCGTGGGCGCAGACTTCCTCGGCGACGCGCCTTGCCGAAAATCATTCCGATCACCGCGCCATCGCGAACCTGACCTATGAATCGTGGAAACAACTGAAACGCCGGTTCGCCTTGTACTATTACGAAGTTTCCGATGGCGAAGATACGACCCAGTTCCCTGCGCCGACTCAATATGTCGACATCACCGCCGTAGCCGACACGAAAAAAGCCGCCTGCTACGCCCACGCCAGCCAGACCCCGGATTTCTATTACCCGCTGCAGGACACGGTGGCGACGTTCCGAGGGCTGCAGGCGGGCGCAAAGAAAGCCGAGGCGTACGTCCTCCAGCTCGGCAGTCCTTAGGACATCTTTTCCCGCGCGGGCCTCGCATCGCGCGCCTAAACTCAACCGCATTGGGCTGGTGCCTTCCCACTGAACACGCAGTGGCTCGTTAGCGAGAAGCTCGTGCCTCGAAGCTCACGGCCAGGAGATCGCAGTCGCGTCCGCTCCTTGGATGCTAACCTGAGTGTTGTTGCCCGCCTGGGCTGAATGCTGATTGCCGAGCGCGGATTGCTCGTCGCTCCGCAGCTCGTAGCCAGAACCGGCAACTTGCTATCTTGAAATTCATCCCATGATCCACACCCGCCGCGCCTTCGATCCTGCCGCCGTCAAGCTCCTGATCTTCGACCTCGACGGCACGCTGATCGACTCGCAGCTCGACCTCGTCCACTCCATCAACGCCATGCTGTGGCACTTCGGGAAGTCCGAACTGCCCAGCGAATTGATTGCGACCTATGTGGGCGATGGCGCACCCATGCTGGTGCGGCGGGCGCTCGGCGATCCCGAGAACGAGAAGTTCGTGCAGGAAGCGCTCAACTATTTTCTGGCCTACTACCGCGAACACAAGCTCGACAACACCCGCGTCTATGACGGCATCGTCGAGGCGCTTGCGTCGATCCGCCAGTCGGGCAACGGCCAGCCACGCACGCTGGCCGTGCTTTCGAATAAGCCCGTGAATCCTTCGCGTGCCATCGTCGAAGGCCTCGGCCTCAGCGGGTTCTTTGCGCAGGTTTACGGCGGCAACAGCTTCCCCACCAAGAAACCCGATCCCCTGGGCGCGCAGAAATTGCTCGAGGTAGCGGGATGCCAACCGCACCAGACGACCATCGTCGGAGATTCGTCCAACGACATCCTCACCGGCCGTAACGCCGGCCTGTGGACGGTCGGCGTCACCTACGGCTTCGCGCCCCACTCGCTCGCTCTGACCCCGCCCGACGTGCTGGTCGACACGCCCGGAGAACTCGCAGAAGTGTTTCGGTAGAGACGTGGGTGCCGCGTCTCCCCCGTGCGACACCGCGTACCGTCATGTTGTATGCAAGACGCGGCAAGACGCGTCTCTACACCAAGGATCCGCGGCCTCCCGTAATGGGACAGATTGTGATAAGGATTTTGTCCAAGAGGCGACTGGCTTAGCTCCATGCCATTCTTCGCGTTTTTCTGCCCCAACCTGAAGCGTCGAAAATCACCTCAAAATGACCCCATCCTTTGGTTACCTCAACGGGTTCCTGCCAAGCAACGCGACTCGTTATCTTTTAGATAATTTTACATTTAAACGCGATTAGGGCGCGTCGGGCCTCGCAGACAGCCCCCCCCGGGGCCGTCCAGAGGGTCAAACGTTCAACCTGGCTCGTTTCTGTGCAACTGGCGGGCACTCTACGCAACGGCCAGACCCAGGTTTTCCCGCCGCAGCTCGCGGAATGTCTGTTTTCTTCGTTATCTCAGGGCTATGTGGTTGATTTCTCTGGGAAAGCTCCCCCCAGCGCTCACCTCGCGACGCTGGGCCGTTCCCGGGAGCAACGGGAGATGCGAACGGTTCGTAGCCCATCCATGGTCCTTGCCCCTTCAGGGGCAATGGGCGATCGACAACTTCTGCGAGTTTCTGGAGGAGCAATCCATCAGCGTTTTTTCTGCTTGGCTTCTTGCAACTCGACTCGCGCCTTGACCAGCTTCTTCACCAGGGCGAAGGGAAGAGGCTTGTCCACTGGGAAGCGGACGGTCCCTTTGGCGGTCGCGTAGCCCTTGAGTTCTTTCTTGAACTTCACGACCAGCGCCGCACTCGTGGGGAACAGGCTGCAGTGATTGGAAAACGCCGCGTACCCCATCAGCATTCCCTTGTATTTGAACATCGGAATGCGGTAGCTGATGGTCTCCGTCGTTTCCGGTGGCACCGCCAAGCGGATCATGGCGCGCATCTTGTGCAGGGTGGTGCGCGCCGGTTCCGGGACGCCGGCCAAATATTCATCGACATCCCTCGCGGGTGCACCCATGCCTTTTTTCATAGCGCCAAGAGACTACCACGCGGGAATCGCACTTTGCATTTAGCGTTTGGCCAAGAAGGTGGAGCAGAACCTTCTGGCCCTTGGCTCATTGCTCAGGACTCAAGGCTATAAGCTAAATGCCAAGTGCTAATTGCTAGGTGCGCCTCCCCCGCACCTTCCCCGGCAACCGGACCGGACAGCATCCTGCGCTACACTCGAATGCAGTCCCGATGAACCGCAACCACGCTGGCTTTACGCCGAAAGAACTGCGCAAGCTGCGCAGCCTGAAGGATCCACATGGCATTCAGAAATATCTCGATGCCATGCCCTACCACTTGGCCGACACCGCCTGGTCGCCACGGCGCGTGCTGGCGGAGAATACTTCGCATTGCCTGGAGGGCGCGATGTTCGCCGCCACGGCCTTGCGGGCCAACGGCTATCCACCGCTGATTGTTGATCTTGAGGCCGAGCATGACACCGACCACGTCCTCGCCGTGTACCGCGTGGACGGCTACTGGGGCGCGATTGCCAAATCGAATTACACTGGCTGCCGCTATCGCGAGCCGGTGTATCGTTCGCTGCGCGAACTTGCGCTGAGTTACTTCAACATCTACTTCAACCTGCGCAAGGAACGGACACTGCGGCGCTTTTCGCGGCCGGTCAACCTGGCGCGCTTCGACCGGCAGGAATGGATGACCACGGAGAAGCCGATTTGGTTCATTGTCTATCACTTACTTGAGATCAAGCACTACCCGCTGTTTCCCCAGCGCATCGCCAACCGCCTGCATCGGGTCGACGAACGCGTGTACCAGTCGGAGATTCTGGGAAAGGCGTACAAGGACCGTCGTCGGCTTTCGGGCGTCGGTCATCGGCTGGCCGGTCGCTGATCGCTGGTGGCTGATCGGCATTCGACACCCGCCGGGACCACTTTGCTGTGACATCTTGCGTTACTCCTTTGATAGGCTGAAGTCTCGTCCGGCCGCAACATTTTCTGGGAACCGGGGTTCTTTTGGCGCGTATGTAGAGGTATGTGTATGCGATCTTCGGTGGTCTCTCTTTCCCTCCTATCGCTCTCGTCTCTCTTGCTTTTGACCGGGACACTCTGTTTCGCACAGGGCTCTGCTGAGGCAGCGCCTGGAGATGCGTCCGTTCCAAAAGTTGTCACGGCTCCGGCCTCCTCCGTTGTGGCGCCGCCGGCTCACGCGACGTTGTCATCCGAAGAGATCAAGAGCCTGATTCGCCAGGCCGCTGAGAAAGACATCGAGAACGACAAGAAGCAGCGCGACTACACCTACAGCGAGCGCGTGGAAGAGCACAAACTGAGCGGGCACGGAGAGGTAAAGTCTACCGAGATTCGCGTTTACGACGTGCTCGAGATTTATGGCGAGCAGATGCGGCGGCTGATTTCCAAAGACGGCAAGCCGCTCCCGGACAAAGAGGCAGCCAAGGAAGACGAGCGGATCCAGAAGGTGATCGATCACCGCAAGACTGAATCGGACTCGGACCGCGCCAAACGGCTGAAGCAAGAGGAGAAAAGCCGCGAAGAGGCCCGCGAGTTTGTGAAAGAAGTCGCCGACGCTTACAACTTCTCGTTTGTGGGCACCGAGAGCCTCGGGGGGCGCGACAGCTATGTGATTGATGCCGAACCACGTCGCGGGTTCGAGGCCAAGACAAAGGCGGGAAAGATTCTGCCCAAATTCCGCTTCCGCTTGTGGCTCGACCGGGAGGAGGACCAGTGGGTGAAATTGGACGCAACCTGCGTCGACACGGTCTCCTTGTTCATGTTCCTGGCGCGCATTCATAAGGGCTCGCATCTGCTGATCGAGACCACGCGAGTGAACGACGAAGTGTGGCTGCCGCAACATGTTGCCGTGCATCTGGACGCAAGGGTCGCGCTGCTGAAGAACTTCGACGTCGATGAGGACCTCACTTACAAGGACTACAAAAAGTTCCACGCGGAGTCGAAGATTGTGGGGATGGAAGAAGTGAAAGAAGCGCGCTAAGAGTTCCCCCAGGTAAGATCGGGCTCTGGCTCTCGTCTTCTGGCCGCTGTCCAGGGCAAACGTTTGCTTCTTCCGTTGCGCTATACTTGCCGGCGCGCGCACCATTGTGCATCTCTGAATGGAGCAAAATTCCCCCCATGAAGAAGAAAGCGTTTGCCTGGATCGTCGTTGTCGCGACCTTCGTCCTACCCGCCGCTCTTGCTCAAGTCCAGCCCGCGGTCCTCACCATTCACGCCGATAAGCCGGTTTCCAAGGTGAGCCCGATGCTCTACGGGCTCATGACCGAGGAGATCAATTTCTCCTACGACGGCGGGCTTTATGCGGAGATGGTTCGCAATCGCACATTCCGCGCCCGACGCCGGGATGTGCCGAACTGGCTGCTGGTGGAAAACGGAAATGCTCAGGCCAAAATGGAAGTCGATTCGCAGACGGGCCCCAGCGAGGCGCTGAACTACAGCTTGCGGATGGAAGTGAGCCAGGCCGACGTTGAAAATCAGGCGGGGGTGCTCAATGCCGGCTATTGGGGCATGCCGCTGAAACCCAACACGACTTACAAAGGCTCGTTCTACGCGAAGGCAGACTCTGACGCCCTGGGCGCGGTGACCATAAAACTGCTGACGGATGCGGAAGATAAGACCCTGGCAGCCACCACGGTTACCGGATTGACGACGGCCTGGAAGCAATACCATTTTTCACTGAAGACCGGCGCCATACAGGCGTCGTCCACGAATCACCTGGTGCTGACGGTGGGGCACGCCGGGACTCTGTGGCTCAGTCTCGTATCTTTGTTTCCGCCCACTTACCATGACCGCGACAACGGCAACCGCATCGACCTGATGGAAAAGCTGGCCGGGATGCATCCGGCGTTCCTGCGCTTTCCGGGCGGGAACTACCTGGAGGGCGATCACATTCCCGAGCGCTACGAGTGGAAGAAAACGATTGGCGCGCTGGTGGACCGGCCGACGCATCCCAGCCCGTGGCGTTACCACTCGTCGGATGGACTGGGCCTGCTGGAATTTCTGGAGTGGTGTGAAGATCTGAAGATGCAGCCGGTGCTGGCGGTGTACGGCGGATACTCGATGCAGCAGGAGCACGTGAATCCCGGATCGGATCTCGATCCGTATGTGCAGGACGCACTCGACGAAATCGAATACGTGACCGGCGGAGCGGACACGAAGTGGGGCGCGGTGCGCGCTCAAAACGGCCATGCGGAGCCGTTCGCGCTGACTTACGTAGAGGTCGGGAACGAGGATTTCTTCGACAAGTCGGGAAGCTACGATGGACGGTACGAGCAGTTCTTCAAGGCAATCAAAGCCAAGCATCCGAATCTCCAGATCATCGCAACGACACCGGTGAAGAGCATCCGGCCGGATGTGATCGACGATCACTACTATCGGCGGGCCACGGAGTTCTTCCACGACACCACGCACTACGAAAAGACCGATCGCAGTGGCCCGAAGATTTTTGTGGGCGAATGGGCTACGCGAGAGGGATCGCCGACGCCGAACTTCGGCGCGACCCTGGGCGATGCGGCGTGGATGACAGGCATGGAACGCAACAGCGACGTGATCGTGATGGCGGCGTATGCGCCGCTGCTGGTCAACGTCAATCCCGGGGGCATGCAGTGGGAGACCGACGTGATCGGCTACGATGCGCTGCGGAGCTACGGGTCGCCCAGCTACTACGCGCAGGCCATGTTCGCCACCTACCTGGGAGATGAAACGCCCGACTCGCAGCTTACAGGTGGTGGACCGAAATTGTTCTACTCGGTCACACGAGACACGAAGAAGAAACGCCTGTACCTGAAGCTGGTCAACGCCGCGTCAACTCAGCAATCCATCGATATCAAGTTCCCGGACGCAAGTCTCGTAAATACGGGGAAACTGATGTTGTTGAAGGCCAAGAGCACGCTGGCCACAAACACGATCGACGAGCCGACCAATATCGTGCCCGTCGAGAGCCCACTGCGAAACGTTGCGAGCGACCTGCACTACACGGCGCCCGCATACTCCATTCAGGTGCTTCAGCTCGATCTGCGCTGAGGGGGAAGTTGAGTCAGGGCACGCCGCACGGCTCCGCAGCTCTTCACTGCATCAATCGCTTGAGCGCGGACCGAGCCTCGCCGACCTGGGCGAGCCGGGCTTGCGAGCTGGCGAAGTGCGAGAGAAATTCCTGGTATTCGTTGATCGCCTGGTCGCGTTTACTGGTGCGCTCGTAGAGCTGGCCAAGATAGTAGTGAGAGAGGATTCCAAGTGCAGGAAACCGGTCGTTCAGAACCTGGGAGTTTTCGAGCGAGCGCTCGCGCCGTAATGCCGCGCGAAACCCGTTTTCGGCCGATGAATAGTCATTGGTGAGCAGATAGGCGCGGGCCTTGAGGAAGAGCAGATAGGGTTCCTGGAAATCGGGCATACTGGCGGCACGACTCAAGGCCGTGGGCCCATCTCCCCTGTGCACCGCTGCGGTTACATCAGCGTAAGCCTGGTCGACTTCGAGAGCCCGGGGCGCGATCCAGGGATGGACGGAGGCGAATTGCCGCAAACTCTCCTGTGCGGCCGATTGATTCCCCGCCAGGGTTTGCAGGAATGCGACCGTTTCCAGTTCGTCGCCATCGAGCTTCTGTTGCTGGACAAACGAGAGCGCGGAGGAACCCTCCCCCCCCAACAGCACAGCAAGCGCAGCAAACGGCCGCAGCAACTCCTCCGCAGCCTCGTTCTGTTTCGCGTGCCCAAGCTGGAGCACAGCCTTCCGATAGCTCGCGAGCGCGGCTTCGAAGTCACCCTCCGTTTGTCTGAACTGCGCCTCAAAGGCTGGAACATAGAGCTGCGAGAGGGGAGACGCGTGCCGGGCGTACTGCTGGAAGGCCGCACTGGCCATGTCGGGCTTCTTCTGATCGGTGTAAACGATCGCCAGTTTAAGGTACTCTCCGTAGTCGCTGAAGTCCGGTTTGAGTTCGAGCACTTTGCGGTAGGAGGCCACGCCTTCGTCATCCCGGCCTGCCATAAACAGGACGTCGCCGCGGCTGTCGAGCGGATTGGGATCCCCGGGCCGAACCGCCACGTAGCCGTCACTGGCCTTCAGAGCGCCATCAAAATCGCCCCATTTTGCTAGCTCGTAGGATTGGAAGTTGAGCAGATCTTCGTTTTTCGGATCTGCCGCCAGCCCCTGTTGGAACACGTCGGCCGATTGTTCGCGCTTGCCTAAATACGACAGAAACGTGGCCAGAATCGCCCGGTCGAAAGTTTCGCGGCGGGGGAATTCGGACACCAGCTGTTGACGGGCGACCAACTCGGCCTCCGGGTCCTGGGAGCGGGCGGCTTTGATCGCCTGCAACGACAGTTGCTCATACCGAGGTAGGCGCGATTGCAGTTGATCGACCTTGCTGGCCAGCTCATGGCCACGCCGCAGATCGCCCTCGAGACGATACTGATCGACCAGGCGCATGTAGGCTAGTGCAAACTGCGGGTCCAACCGGACCGCCTCCTCCAATTCTCGGATGGATTCGGGGGTGAGGAAGCGACGACCATAGTCGATGCCCAACTGGTAATGGCGGTAGGCTTCGACGTTGGAGGTAGAGGCCTGCTCGATTTCCGGCGCCTTCTGGGGCACGTCGGATGCGGGCAGAAAGCTGCCGGCAAGGCTCGCCGTGAGCCGGTCCACCATCCCGAAGATGCTTTGGACGTCCTGTCCTTCCAGCTTGTCGGAGAACAAGATCTGGCCGGTGCTGGTGTCCTGGGCGCGAACGTCGAGGCGCAGTTGTGTGGGTCCGATCTTCAGCAGGGCACCGGTAATGTAAGCGTCGGCGCCGGCGTCGCGCGCAACTTGTTGCGCCTGGGCCGGATCCAAGGACTTGCCATCCTTACTGGCACGCTGCACCGCGCTCAGCACGCGCTCGGTCGAGAGCACATCCAGGCCCTTCACCTGGGCCAGGTTCGTGGTGAGCATGTCGGTGAGACCGTTGTCGAGCCAGTTCAGCGACTGATCCTGCGAGAGATTGTTGAAGTAAAGCACGGCCACGGACTTGTGCTGCCGGTTGACATCGGAGCGGGTACTTCGACCACGCAGGAAAAAGAAACCCGCGACTGCGGCGAGCAGGATTGCCGCCGAGAAAATGACCAGCCCTATGCTTTTCCGGGAAGCTCTGGCTGCGGGCCCCGGGGTGGGAATCGGCGGTGGAAGCGCAGCCGTGGCGGAGGAAGAAACGCCCGCCCTTGTTGAAGGCGGCGCCGGCGCGGATATCTGTGTTGCCGAGGCTGAGCCTGAGGTCGTCGCGCCAGGCGGTGGAGTGGGCGTAACGGCGGGGGTGCGGCCGGATTCCGTGTCTCGTCTCAACCTCTGCAGGTCGGCCCGAAGATCGGCGGCGTGCTGGTAGCGAAGATTGCGATCTTTCTCGAGCGACTTGTTGATGATGTCTTCGAGCTTGGTCGGGATATCGGGGTTGAGGCGGACCGGAGCGATCGGAGCATGCTGCAAAATGCCGTTAAAGATGGCGGCAGAAGTATCGCCACGAAACGGCATGGTTCCGGTGGCCATCTCATAGAGGACGGCGCCAAAGGAAAACAGGTCGGTGCGGGGATCCAGTTCCTTCCCCATGGCCTGTTCCGGCGACATGTAAGCAACCGTGCCCAGCGCGGCGCCGGGGCTGGTGAGATGTTGCTGGTCGATGCTGGCGGCCTGGGTTTCCCCTGCGAGCACACTGGATGAGCGGGCGCTGGGCGCGACTTTGGCGAGGCCGAAATCCAGGATCTTGGCGTGGCCGCGCGCGGTGACGAAAATGTTCGCGGGCTTGATGTCGCGATGGACAATCCCTTTGCCATGAGCCGCGTCGAGTGCGTCGGCAATCTCGATGGCCAGCGGCAGCAGGGTCTCGTTCTCCAGGGGGCGCCCCACGATCAGATGCTTCAGCGTCACGCCCTCGAGAAACTCCATGGCGATGAAAGCCTGGCCGTCTTCGTCGCCGATGTCGTAAATCGTGCAAATGTTGGAATGATTGAGCGCGGAGGCAGCTTGAGCCTCGCGTTGAAAGCGAGCCAGGGCTTGCGGATCGCGAGCAACTTCGGGGGGCAAGAACTTGAGAGCGACAAAACGGTGCAGGCGCGTGTCTTCGGCCTTGTACACGACACCCATCCCACCGCCGCCAACTTTCTCGAGGATGCGGTAGTGCGAAATGGTCTGGCCAATCATTCAGAGAGATGGGCGGGCGACCCGAGTCGCTTCATCTTACGGACGCACCATCCGCTAGTCAACGAATGAAGGCTTTGAGCGCGTCGAGCCTGAGGCCGGCAGGTGACGAAGAGGGGGACGGAGTTTCAGGTGGCGCGGCAGACGATCTCGGCCGGGGCGATCAGGCCGTGCTCGATGTTGACGATAAGGTTATCGATCTTTTGCCGCCAGGTTGAGCCCATCGGGATGTTGAGGCCGAGGGCGGGACGACCGTCGCATTGCCAAGCCCATGTGCGCATCTGCCGGAAGAAGTCGAGGGCGAACTCGCGGTGGCTGCGCACTCTCTGGATCTCGAATCCGGTGGCGTCGAGCAGGGCGCGGTAGGTGGCGACGCTCTCTACAAAACTGGTCTCAGGGCTGGCGGCCCAGGGCAACGGAAAACTCAGCGCGCCGTCGCCGTCGCGCATCACGTCGCAGATGCCCAAGACGGCTCCAGGCTTCAGATCCCTACCCTGATCTTTCTGCGCGTGGTGCAAGGGGTGAAGGGGCCCTTGACCGTTGGTCCGCGGGGGGCGCACAATGCGCGTCGTTCCGGTTGGTGAAGATGTTCGGGGGTCCGATTCGCTGCGGCGCCGAGGAGGCAAGTATGCCCGTTCAGCAAGGAGATCTGGGACTCCTTCAGCATCCCATTGCGAAGGAGTTGCTGCAGTCCACGATCCCGGCGCGGTTGGCGTACGTCTGGACGGATGGAACACCACGGGTCGTGCCGATCTGGTTCCACTGGAACGGGCGCGCAGTGGTGATGGGGACTCCGCCGAAGGCGCCGAAGTTGAAGGCGCTGGCGAAGAATCCGAAGGTGTCGCTCACGATCGACGACAATGAATTTCCGCACCGGGTCCTGTTGATTCGAGGAACGGCGCAGTTGCAGCCGATGGATGAGATTGTGCCCGAGTATGTCATGGCCGCCGAGCGCTACTTCGGACCCGAACAGGGCCCGGCGTGGGTGAAGCAGCTGCGTGGCATGATTTCGGGGATGGTGCGCATTACGATTACACCGGAATGGGCCGGGCTGCTTGATTTCAAAACGCGGTTTCCGAGCGCGCTGTCGACGTGAGGAACGCGCAGTTGTTCGTAGAAACGGAGGCTTTGTCGCTAATGCGCAGACTTCTGCTGGTAATGCTGCTGGTAGTTGCTGATGCACACTTTCTGGCTGCTCAGGCGCCGAGCACCCAGGCGCCACTGAAAATCAAGGTGCTGATTCTGACTGGATTCATTACCTACCATGACTGGCGAATGACCACACCGATTCTCCGGGAGATCCTGGAAAGCACGGGACGGTTTGAGGTTCACGTTAATGAAGAAGTGCGCGGGAACACGCTGACAACTTTTGCGCCGTATGATGTGTTGCTGTTGAACTACAACGACGGAAAAAGCATGGGCCCTTACTGGGACGACAGTGCCCGGCAGGCCATGCTCGACTTTGTAAGAAATGGGAAGGGACTAGTCTGCTACCACAGCGCCGACGGCATGTTCTACGGCTGGCCGGAATACGACAAGCTGGTGGGAGGCACGTGGCGCGATACGGCGGCACACGCGCCTTATCACTCGTTCACGGTGAGCGTGGCGGACCCAAGCCATGCGATCACCCAGGGGCTGACGACGTTCGCTACGAACGATGAGCTTTACCACGGGCTGACCATGCAACCGAATATCCACGTGCTCGCGACGGCGTTCGATGATCCCAAACTCTGCTCCAAGCCGGGTGAGCGCTGCGGAACCGGAAAAGACGAGCCGATGCTGTGGACGCTGCCGTACGGGGCGGGCCGAGTGTTCACGACCGCGCTTGGACATGATGCGAAGTCCATGCAGAGTCCGGGGTTCCGGGTCACGCTGCAGCGCGGGACCGAGTGGGCGGCCACCGGGCAGGTGACGATTCCGGTGCCGGCCGACGTTAAGTGAAGCCGTCATTCTTCGTGACGCGACAATTTCACAAGCGGTCCGGACGAGTGGTTCGTGTCGGCTGCGCTGTTTTCTAACCCCTGTGGGCGCGAGCCTGTCAATTTCGGCGCCGCTCCGTTCGAAATACTTGTGAGGAGAGATTCCATGCAACTGAGAAGAAGGATGCTGTCGACTTCGGCTGCCGGAGTTTTGCTGGCGACTGCTTCCCTGGCGCTGGCCCAGGAGCACGCGCCTGGGGGCGTGAAGAGCGGGTACGCGCCCGTCGACGGCCTCAAGCTCTATTACGAAATACGGGGCAGCGGACAACCGCTGATCCTGCTGCACGGTGGTGTGGTCGGGATCACGATGTTCGGTCCGAATGTGGACGCGCTCGCGGAAAAACGGCAGGTCATCGCGGCAGAGTTGCAGGGGCACGGGCACACGGCCGACATCGACCGGCCGCTGAGCTATGAGGCGATGGCCGACGACGTCGCCGCGCTGATGAAGTATCTCGGCATTCAACAAGCCGATGTGATGGGATATTCGCTGGGTGGCGGGGTGGCGTTGCAGACGGCGATCCGGCATCCGGGGCTGGTGCGGAAGCTGGTGGTGGTTTCGGCTCCGTACAAGCGCGATGGATTTTATCCCGAGGTGCTGGCGGCAATGGCGCAGATGGGTCCCGGGGCGGCGGAAGGGATGAAGAAATCGCCGCTAGCGCAGATGTATCCGAAGGTCAATTGGGCGGTGTTGTTCACCAAACTGGGAGAGCTGTTGAAAAAGGATTACGACTGGTCGAAGGAAGTGGCGGCCATCAAATCACCAACCATGCTCGTGTTCGCTGATGCCGATGCGATCCGGACAGCACACATGGTGGAGTTCTACGGCGTGCTCGGCGGGGGTCAGCGCGATGCGGGGCTGGATGGATCGCTACGTCCGGTGGCGCACTTGGCGATTTTGCCCGGGCTTACGCATTACAGCATCAGTGCGGCGCCGGCATTGGCGGCGGCGGTGACGCCGTTTCTGGACACGGCGGTCGGAGCACGCAGGTGAGAGGAAAGAACCTCTGAGAAAAGCTTTTAACCGCAAAGTCCGCAGAGAAAGGGGCGCAGAGGGACAAGATCGGCCCTCGAACTCGACAACGGGTCGGCTACTTGCGCTTAAAGTGCTTGTGACTGCTCAACTCGATCGCGGCTTTGGCCAGGCGGAAGCGGACGTTGTTGCCACACTGAGTACACGGGGGGAAGGTTTCACCCTCCAGGCACGTGGCCTGATGGCGGTCGCGATGCACCAGGTCGTGCACGACGTCGTAGATTCCTGACTCTGGGACTTTTTGTCCCGGAGTGAACGTGTCGCCGATGCTAGCCATGACGAACGCCTAGCCTTTGTGGGTCTTCCGCCATTTCGCCCAGCGCTGTTTCTGCGCGGCACGGATGTGAGCGATTCCCGCGGCGGACAACTTGGGCCTGCGGCGAGCGATGGAAACCACGTTTGATCTCTTCCCTTTCGCGGGTCCGCCGGAGTGTATCCCCTGAAGAACTGAGATGGCCTTGCCTAGGCTTTCAATTCGAGCCTGGAGGAGAGCGCGTTCGCGCTGAAGCTGCTGAAGTGCCGAAACTAGATTAGACATGACGGAATTGTACTAAAGGGGACTTCTAGGCGCGGGGAAAGTCCTGGAATTGGAACCCATTTCCCTGCGCCAAGTGATCGCCTGCGAGCCTGCTCGCTGGGCGCGAGGTGCGCTCCACGAGGCCCACTCCCTCGCGAGGAGCGGGCTCAGTTTTATGGCAGACATACAGACTGTCCCGGGACATCCTTTACACTCCGCGCCCGGGCCTTATGCGAACGGATTCTCGTCGGCGCTGCGACCGTAAATTACGGGCACGGGGACTTCCAGCAGCCGCAGGTAGACCGAGAGCTGGCCACGGTGGTGATACCAGTGGTTGAGCATGATGGAACGAACCACGGCAATGCGGGGTTTGCGGAACACCTCGCGCCCCTTGGAGGTCAGACGCCAACTCTTCTGCGCTGCTGGTTCGGTCATGCCCTTCAGGTAGTCTCCGGCCGAGCGAATGCTCTCTTCCAGGGCGGCGTGAATCTCCTGGATGTCGGCGGGGGCGGGCGGATCGAACGACGCCTGCGAGGTATCGAATTCGTCGAGCTGAGTGAGCCGCGTCAGGTTGGCGGGAATGCGCGCAACGTGAAGGGCAAGCTGGCCGAGGGACATTGACTTGGGATGTGGTTTCCAGGTTAGTTTGTCGGCGGGCACGCGTTCGAGTACGCGCTTGGTGACGGCGGCTTCCTCGTGGAATTCGTTGAGCATGGGTTCGAACGCGGGGGTCATACGAGCATCTCCTTCGTGTTAGATATGTAAGTGCCGGACAATGCATAAGGTCCCAACAAAGAGATCATTCAGCCGCTGAAGCGCAGAGTACCTTCGAGGGCCTGGCGGCACGACTGAAGTCGTGACCTTCCGTGAAGAAATTACGTTGGAGCTTCAATCCGTGATCAACCGCAGATTTCTCCTGCCTCGCTACGCTCGCGCGTCGGAATGACAAGGTGGAAGACGGCGGCCGCGATCGGACGGAGAGAAAACTCCGCGAGCAGTGCGGTCGCGCCCCTTCCGCTAGGGAAGTCCACGGCTAAGGCACGGCCGCAACCGCGGCTGAAGCCGACTCTATTTTTCGTGCTCTGCGACGCGGCTGAAGGCGCCCCCTGATACAAAACTGCTCATGCGGATTCTTTCTCGGAGCAGCAGTCGTGGGCTTTCGCGGGCTGCACGTACAGTTGCTTGGCATCCACGACATAGCCGTCTTCGTACTTATCGTGGTGACGGACCCACGCCATGGGGTGCGCAAGATGTTCTTCGTTGCGCCCCTTAGGCGTCATGTCGAGGAAGTTGTAAGTGCCAAGCAGGATGTCGAGTCCGCGGGCATAGGTGGAATAAGTGTGAAAGACCTCGCCCGCCTGGTTCTTGTAGAAGACGCTGGCGCCGGGGCGCTCTTCGGAGGGGAAGTCCGCGAGTTCGTAGTTGTAATACACCTTGCCCTTTCCGACTTCATCTTTCGACATGGAGACTTGGTAATCGAAGTTGAAGTCGGTGCCAGAGGACGAGAGCCACTTGAAGCGCCATCCCATACGCTGCTGGAAGGCCTGGATCTCGGGCAGCGGTGCCCGGGAGATCACGGCGAAGCTGGTGTCGCGGTGGGCGAGGTGGACGACGTTGCCGTCGAAACCATCGGCGAGATAGGAGCAACTGGGGCAACCTTCTTTCCAGCCGGGACCGAACATGAAGTGATAGACGATGAGCTGGCTGCGTCCGGCGAAGAGGTCGGCCAGCGTTTCTTCTCCTTTGGGGCCGTCGAAGATATACTTCTTCTCGACTTTCTCCCAGGGCATTGCGCGGCGCTGGCGGCTGAGTTCGTCGCGCAAGCGGTTGAATTCCTTCTCTTTGCGCAGCAGATCCTTGCGCGCAGACAGCCATCCCGCCGGCGAAACCACTTTCGAGAGTTCAGTGTTGTTCGTCAGTATTGCCATGATCTTTTCTCCTTCGGATTGCGTTCTTGAATCGGGTTGCGATTTTCGCGCCGGCGGACGGCGCGTCTTTGCGCGAGCGAAAAACTTTCACGAGGAGCGCGGTGAAGCCAGCGGTAGTGGTGACGCTGCCCGCGACGAGCGCTGCGCTGGCTATACATGCTGGACACATGGTTGCTCCTCCTTCAGAGAGGTTCACTACTAACGTTTGGCTTCGGCGAGGGCACGGAGACGGGCGTGGGTATGAGTCCAGCCCTTGCCTACGTTAGCCCGGTGCTCGTCCTGGATAAATCCCAGAGCGCTGTGGTGAAACTTGATGAGGGTTCCGCCGGGCTCCTCACTCAGCCGGTACTGCAGATTCGAGACGGCAGCATAGGACATGAACAATGGTCCGCTGATTTCGAGCAAGGTGGGGCGTTTGATGGCCTGCACGTTTCCCCAGAAGTGGCCGTTGTCGTTGCCGAGGTCGCGGAACCACCGGCCGCCGGGCCGGGCCTCGAGTTTCATGGGCATGGGCCCGTGTTCGCTCTCGTTGGCCGGGCCGAGTTGTTCGAGCAGCGCGGCGAAGGTCACGTCGAGCGAAGCGCGGACGTGGATTTCCTGGGTGATGTTCAGAGTCAGAGTCTCGATGCCGGGTACGGTTGCGATCACGCGTTCGTCTCCTTGTGCAGAATCCTGAGAGATTGCCCCTCAATCTGGTTTGATTTTTCCCTCTTGCATGCTGGCCTCGGCCATCTTGGCCTCGGCTCGCTCCTTGATGCGAGTCAACTGGTGGCGCCAGAAGCGCTCAAACTTGGCCGTCCATTCGTGGACCGGTCGGATCGCCTCGGCGTTGGTGCGGTAGAGCATCTGGCGGCCATGCCGGCGGACGTGGACGAGACCGACGTCGCGCAGGACGCGAAGATGCTTCGAAACCGAGGGCTGCTCCAGGCCGAGGGCATCCACGATATCCCCCACCGGACGTTCCTGCAACGCGAGATAGTTGAGGATGTCGCGCCGGCGCGGCTCGGCCACCGCGTTGAAGGCGTCGGACGTGGTGGCGGCTCGGGGCATGGAGAATACATTACATTCCCATATAGGAATATGTCAAATCCTCGTCGGATGGAGAGGCGGCCCTGCGCGGGGATGGGGCGAAGGGATGGGAAACCTCACGAATATCGATGAAGATGTCGAATTTCTGATGCGGGTGTCGCGGAAATATCCGCCGACAATCCCCATCCTACCGTTTGGTGCCAGTAACTACCCACACAGGTGCCATTCCCGGCAATGCCAAGCAGCAATTAGGGTCGGTCCAGGCAGTGATTCCAGGTGTTTGATCGTGGAGGGTTTCGAGGAAATGAAGTCCTACATAGTTCTAGTGGCGCAGGACGGCGATCAGCGAAAACAGTGGGCGATTCGAGTGGATCGCTTGCTGATCGGCCTGGCGGCTGGCCTTCTGTGCTCTTTGTTCGTAATTGCCCTGCCCCTCTTCCAACGCTCCGCTCCGCAACCGGAGCGCTGGGTAACACCCAGGCCGGCTCACGTAACGCAGAACCCCTCGACGCCGCGTTCCGTGTGGACCAGCGTCCAGCCGTCTGCGATTGTTCGCGTGGGTTGAATCTCGGAAGTACATTCCTTCTTGCCTGTTTCTTCAGGTAATTTTCACCTTCGCTTGACACCCTCTTCCAAGATCTCTCGGGGTCCGACTTAAATCCAAACAATCGATCGTTCGGCGACACTCGGAGGGACTCCCGTGGTCAGACTCGCTGCGTTCGCCTTGCTGCTGCTGTGGGTTCTGGGGCTGGTCACGGGACGCACCATGGGGGGATTCGTCCACGTTCTTCTGGTGCTGGCGCTGATACTCGGGATGATCAGCCTGGTTCGCGGCAAGAACCCGTAAAAAAGAAGACTTGGTGCACCCGCCCCCCCGCGCAGAGTTGACCTGACCCCCGTTTCGTCGCAAGGAGGCGGTATTGCCGGTTAAAAAGGGGCCTCTGGATCAAACCCGGATGCTCAGCCAGCGGCAGCGGCGAGTCGCCGAACTCGTCGCGGGGGGACTTAAGAACCACGAAATCGCCACCAAGCTGGGGATCGGAGCCCACGTGGTCCGGAACTACCTGACCGCCATCTACGACAAAGTTGGAGTCAATAACCGCGTTGAACTCGCACTGTGGTATGAGGCCCGGAAGCATGAACGGCGATTGCTGCAGTAGGCGTGCTTTCGGCTTGATGCCGGCTTCTTGGGAAGTTTGACGAAGCGTCCCAGACTCCCTTGGTCAGAGTTTCTGGGAGGTTCGCCCGAACCGCCCTCCCCCAGGATCTGCTCGCCGTGGTGAAACCGCGCCATGAGGACAATCTGGGTTTTGTTCGCCGGCCTAAGTCTGTGAGATGTGGACATCCCCACTCAAGCCAAAACCGGGCTTGAGTGTCACCCGTGCCCTCTGATTCCGTCCGTGACTCACCGCCGGTTCTCTCCTTCAAGACTCCCAGCTAGTGGACTCCAGTAACGATAAGCCCGTGCCAGGTGGTATCGCCGCCACTGCTGGTGGTGATCTGGTATCGACCCATGATGCCGCCGGACTGATTGATGTCTTCCGGAATCGTGCTGCTATTGATCCCGCTGGCGCCAGGGTATTCGATCTTGGCCGAGGTCTCGTCGGTCCTTCTGAGGAAACCGCCTTTCCTGCCGCTGTCCTTGCCACCGTCCACACCAACAATATTCCTGCGGCATTAATGGCATTGGCGAGCACCTGCCCCGGTTCGTTCAATGTCGTGAATGTCCCGTTGGTGTCCCGCAGGTAGCCATGCGCCGTGAAATTTCTGTCGGCATCGTAGCCCGTAACTTGTCCCGCGTCGTTCAACTGCGCCGAGGCATATTGGGTACCGGAAGGGAAGTTATAAATCCTATAGGAACCGCCGCCGGTGCCGGTGAACCCATGAAGAACGTCCACCGAGTCCCACACCAAACCCGCAACCTGGCCCGACGTGTTGATCGCCTGCGGAAAAATTTGGGCTTCTTTGGGGACGTCGAACGCGATGATACTCCCGTTTGGAATTCCGTACGAAGCCGTGATACAGGCTGCCGGAGGCCGTCCAAGTGCCGACGATTTGCCCCGCGGAATTCGCTTTCCAGGCAAACGTGGGCATTTTGAATTCGATGCGAAAGTGTACAAAATTAGACAGCTTTAGGTGCATTCATAATGCATCCTACGATTGCTAGTAGTCTCGTTCGCAGTGGGGTTTTGTTATGGATATGAACGAACGGCAAATTGCGCTCTCCGTGCTCGAGAGTCTACGCGAGGACTTGGCTTATGCCCGCCTCAACAATGGGAGCCGCATCCTCGACGTAGCCGACCTTCGGCAATATCTCTATGAACAGATGGGCCGGATCCGGACAACCGCGCATGTTACAGAAGCGCTGTTTGGGAACGGCATTGGCCACGGGCAAGACCTCACCCATCGTGAAGGCCATAACGGCAAAGCGCATATATAGCGCGGGTGGCCAGCCTTTCGCCTTCTTTGCGAGGGCTGTCTGTCGCGCGCGACGAGTTCTTCCACTGCGGAAGTGGCGGCCAAAATATGGCAGGTCCCACGTTGCCCTTGGTTCTTTACGCACGAGATCAAGTTCTCATTGGGATAGGTGAAATTGGCTAGGATGCCGGAAGGGTTAGGCGTGAACCCGATGCTCTGGGTTTGATCTCCGAGGCTATCGGAGGCTGAATTGACCCCCGGCGCGAATGAGTCGGGCTACGATGTAATCTTCGCGAGCGGCTCAACTCTCCCACCCTTCAGGCTCCCGTAAGAGACCCGGCCTCCCCAAGGGAGGAGAAAGGCTGGGGCAACGGCTGAACATCCGCCCGACAGCCGCCGGAACGGGGCGCTGCCCTAAGAGGCTACGGCGATATGCGATCCGCTCTTGTCGGCACGGAAGCGGAGCAGCGCGGCGATGTTGCCGACATTATCGAACTCCGTGTCGTTGTTCACGTAGAACAGTTCGATGTCACGACGGATCGCCATGGGGACCATGGCATCGCAGACGTCTTCGAGATCCCGCGTCGCTTTACCGCAGATTACGCAGTAGGGGACCATGTGCGAGTCGACGTGGCCGCAGCTGCCGCATTCGACGGCGCGGGCGGTGTAGTTCTCACCCAGCAGCAGGACCTGCACTTCTCCTAGTTCTAACGAACGTAACACGCGGCGCAGGCCGGTGACGGCGCGGCCGTTGCCTTTGGCCAAGCTGAGCGTGTCGCGGACCAGGGTTTCACGGCGATTGTCCTGAGCGAGGCGCAGGGCGCGGTTGGCGTGCTCGCGGATCTGGTCGAGGGTCAGGGTGGCGACATCGGCGGGAAAGTGGCCGAGCAGTCGTTGCTTGACGTAGGGGTGGAGGTGAGCTTCGAACTCGGACCAATTGGTGTCGTGGCAGCCGATGACCAGCTTTTCCCACAGGCCACGCTCGAGCTCTTCCTGCAGGCGATCGGCGACGGACTTGTAGTGCTGGCGCGCTTCGTTGGCGACCCGGCGCTGGACGTGGCCGGCATCGTATCCGGCGTAGCCGTCGCTACGGCCGCGAGGCAGGTTATGAAACAGGGCATCGCGCTCTTTGAGTTCGTCGAGGCGGAGGTCGAAGAAGCGGCCGCGCTGGCGGTCGACAAGGGCGACACAAAGTTTGGGCTGCGCGCCCAGCAGGGCGGCCAGAGGCTTCAGCTGGAAGCGGCGGTTCACGAACAGCTGCGTGCGGGGCAACTGCGGAGGCAGGTCGAACTCGCGCCAGATTTTTTTCGTGCTGGAGGCGAACACGGCTTTGGCCCTGGCCTGGTTGCCGTGCAGGTTGTTAGCAATTTCGAGGATGCGGTCCAGGTCTTCGCGGGCGCAGGCGCTCTTGCCATGCTTCTCGGCTTCCCGGAGTGCCTGGCGAACCAGATCCTTGGCGAAGATGGTTTCTTCCTTGTGTGACCGATTCTGCGGGGTGTGAGGCTGAAAGTAAAAGCTCAGGGCGGAACCGTCTCCGTTGGACTGGAATGCGGCCAGCTCTCGGATGTCTTCGCGGGTGATCATCACGATTTTCTCCTACGTGCTGAGAAATGAACTACGCGGTGCTTCGTGCTGCCAATGTTTGCTTGGACGGAGCGGCGAACAGGGGGGACTTGCGCAGGTGCTCGCTGGCAACCAACACGGAAGCACGGACGTCGTCGAGCTTACGGTCGGTGATGACGGCGATTTCGTCGTGGGTGAAACCTTCCACCGCATAAAGGATGAAGGCTTCCCGGGCGGAGCGGTCGGTGCCGTGCAGGGCGGCTTCGACGAGGCGCAGTAATTCGTCGGAAGAGGCGATCTCCTCGGGCGTGGAAACGCGCTGGTCAGCGATGACGGTTGCTCCGAGGATGGCCTCGTCGGGCTGATGAAACTGAAGCTCGGCTTCGTCGCTGGCCTTGACGTTGCGCTTTCGGGCGGAGTCTTCCAGGTGCACGCTGCCGTTGTGCTCGTGGGCGCGGCGCGCCATCTCGTCCATGGAGTGCAGGGCCAGCCGGTACAGCCAGGGTTCGAGCGCGACGCGTTCGGGCTTGTCACCGCCGCCCAAGGCACGCGCGATGGCTTCGTCGATGACTTCGTCCTTGGTGACCGATTCGCCTTCGATCTGCTCGGAGGTTTCGCGGAAATAGAGTTCGCGCTCGACGAAACGTTCGAGGCGCGCCAGGTTGACGTTGACATAGGTGCGGACGTCGTCGCCGGAAATGAGTGGAGCCTGCACGGAGGCGAGCGTGTCTTCGAACGGAACCTGCCGTTCGGGACGTGTCTCGGTGCCTCGCCGCCAGCGCGGCCACTTGTGCGTGGAGCGCAAAAGATCCTTGTGGCGGGTGATCTGCCCGAGCAGATCGTCGAAAGCAGCTTTCACGGCCGAGGACGGTGTGGAAGCTTTCTTCTGGGCGGCCATCTGGCCGGAAGGCAACCGGAGATTTAGGGACACGACGACGCCCTCGCGGGGCGAATTCTCCTCGATGAGTCCCTTGAGGTGAACGAGCTCGGGGCGGAACGCCTGCAGACGTTTGCGCAGTTTTTCCACCTGCTGGTGCACTTCTTTTTCAATGTCAGGAGTCTTGCGAACTTTATAACCGATATGAACGTTCATGAGAGCCTCGGAAACCGGGAGTAGATCCGGTGAAGCTATCAGTACCCTTACAAGTCGGATTCTACACCCACCGGGAATGGTGCAAGCATGATTTGCGCAAATTTAGGCAATCGATTGGACGGTGGAAATGTGACGTGCACTTGCGGGGGATCGGGTGTTGGGTCTTGGGTATTAGGTCGTAGGTACGCGCTGTAGGGAGCAAGCTCTGAGCTCCAGGTCTCGGGTGTTTGGTGTTAGGTCTTGGGGAGCGTCGAATCAGGGTCTAGCGAGGAAGTTCGGGAAGCCGTGGCGTTTGTGCGGTCGGAGTCGGCGAGGACTTTTTTGATCGCCTTGTTTTCCAACGGGTCGCTTTTCAAGCGCAGCACCATGACGCCGGAAACGATCAGCGCGATCAAAGCGGCTATCACGAGAATCGTCATATCTTAGCGTATCGCTCTTGGCCCACAGCTGTTGGCTTGGCGCTTCGCTAAACTTTGATTTCCTACGACCTAAGACCGGAGACCCAAGACCTGCGTTCTACACCGCAACCGTGACCGAGGTCTCCGTCCGCGTGACGTTGCGGTAGAGCGTGTCGCGTTCAACCGCTTCCCTGCCCGCTTCGGTGATGAGGCGGACAAGTTCCTGGCGACGCATGCCTTGTGGGGTGGTTGCGCCGGCATCGTGGTAAATCTTTTCTTCGATCACGGTGCCGTCGATGTCGTCAGCGCCGAAGCGCAACGCGATCTGCGCGATTTTCGCGGTCATCATCTGCCAGTAGGCCTTGATGTGCGGGAAGTTGTCGAGCACGAGGCGACTCACTGCGATCTGCTTGATGTCGAGCATGCCGGTGGTCTTCGGCAAATGCTGCAGCGGCGTGTTGTCGGGATGAAACGCGAGCGGGATAAAGGTCTGGAAGCCGTTGGTTTCGTCCTGCAGGGCGCGCAGTCTGAGCAGGTGGTCGACGCGGTCCTCGTCGTTTTCGACGTGGCCGTAGAGCATGGTGGCGTTGGATTTAAGTCCGAGCTGGTGGGCGATTTTGGCCGTGTCGAGCCACTGGTCGCCGTCGATCTTGTGATCGCAAATGATGTGGCGCACGCGATCGGCGAAAATCTCAGCGCCGCCGCCGGGGAGCGAGTCGACACCAGAGGCTTTCAGCTGCTCCAGGGTCTCGCGGATCGACAGCTTTGCCCGCTTGGCGAGGTATGCAACCTCGACCATGGTGAAGGCTTTGAGATGCACTTGCGGGAAACGCTGCTTGAGCCCGGAGCAAAGATCCAGGAAATATTGAAACGGCAGGTCGGGATGGAGGCCGCCGACGATGTGAAATTCGGTGACGGCTTCGCTGTATCCGGAAGCAGCGGTCTCAAAAGCCTCTTCGAGCGCCATAGTATAGGCGCCGGGAGTGTCTTTCTTGCGGCCGAAGGCGCATAGGCGGCAGGCGGCGACGCAAACGTTTGTGGGATTGATGTGGCGGTTGACGTTGAAGTAGGCCTTGTCTCCGTGCAGGCGCTCGCGGACGTAGTTGGCCAACCAGCCGACGGCGAGGATGTCGCCGGTGCGGTAGAGGGTGACGGCGTCGTCCCCGGTAAGACGCTCGCCGACGATGACTTTATCTTTGATCGGGTGGAGACGAGCGTCGTCAGTCTGGAACGCATGGGTCTGAAATGGGTGCACGGTGGGCATGCCTCTTGATGATAGCGCAGGGAAGGGCAGGTGTCAGGTGGCAGATGGTGGGGGCGGGTCTTGGGTCTGAGGTCTTGGGTCTGAGGTCTTGGGTCTGAGGTCTTGGGGCTGAGGTCTTGGGGCTGAGTTCTTGGGTCTTAGGGCTTGGGTATCAGGCCTTGGGGCTTCGAATCGACACACCGTCCCAGCATCGCAATTTCACGCGCTTTCCGCTTAACGCCGCAGCAGAACGTCGGCGGCGATGAAGACAAAGAATACGACCGAGATTACTCCGTTCATGGTGAAGAAAGCCGCGTTGAGTTGGGAGAGATCGGAGGAGCGGACGAGGGAGTGTTCGTAGGCCAGCAGGAGGGCCACGGCGACGACTCCGACGACGGCGAGTTTACCCAGGCCGAAGGCGAGGAGTAGCAAGATCAACAGGAGCAGCATGATCCCGTGGAACAGGCGGGCGACAGCAAGCGCCCCGCGGATTCCGAGGTGGCGTGGGATCGAGTGGAGGCCAGATCGGCGGTCGAAATCGTAGTCCTGGCAGGCGTAGAGAACGTCGAAGCCTCCGACCCAGAAGGTGACAGCGGCAGTGAGCAGAAGGATGCGCGGGTTGAGTGTGCCTCGGACCGCGATCCACGCGGCGGCGGGAGCAATGCCCAAGGAAAATCCGAGGACCAGGTGCGACCAGCGGGTGAAGCGTTTTGTGTACGAATAGAAAAGGACAATCGCCAAGGCGACGGGCGAGAGGCTCAGGCTGAGGCGGTTGAGCTGCGAGGCGGCCAGGATAAAGATCGCGCAGGAAGCGATGACGAAAGTAGTGACAAATGCGGGCGTCAGATTTCCGGCCGGGAGCGCGCGGGTTCGCGTGCGGGGGGTGGCAGCGTCGATCGAGACGTCAGCAACCCGGTTAAAGGCCATCGCGGCGGAACGGGCCGAGACCATGGCAACGATGATCCAGGCGAGTTGATGAGTGGTGGGGAAGCCTCCGGCTGCGAGCATCGCGCCGCAGAGCGCGAACGGTAGAGCGAAGATGGAGTGCTCCCACTTGATCATCTCCAGGGTGGTGCGGAGATTGTGAAGGAGCGGCACGGGCTAATTTTAGCAGCCTTGCGGGACGCAGCTGTGTACCTCTATGTCTCCAATTCGTGCTGGAAGTCATCTCACAATGAAGCAAGAAAGTAAATTGCCGATGCCCTCTGGGGCTAAAAGCCCGCCCTCCTGGCGGCCCGCAGCGGCACGGCCGAAGCCGTGCCCTTCCCAAAACCGCCCATGCGATAGCTTCGAGTCACAGCGTTGCCTGCGTTTGCGTTTCTCGCGCCCCGCACAACAAAAGTAACCCCACCTGCGAAGCGGCCATCTAACAAGGGAGCACGAGAAGCGTGCGGAATGCACATTCACTTCGAGGAATATAAGGATCGACATGCCGAATTCGAAAGCCGAAAGTGCGGGGTTGCGCACCAGAATTGCGATTTTTGTCGTAGTGATTCAATCGATTCTTTTTCTCGCCCACTGGTTTGTCTATAAGACCTGGACTGCTTTCCGGCCTGCTCCAAATCCTCCGGGGATACGAGGACTGCAACTCACGCTCGGCTTGTTGTCCGTGAGCTTTGTGGCGGCCACTCTGCTGGCCTTTCGCTATTCCAATTTTATAGTGCGGTTGATCTACCGAATCGCGGGCATCTGGCTGGGAGTTCTGAACTTCTCGTTTGTGGCAGCTTGTTTCTGCTGGCTAGCGTACGTGGGGGTAAGAGTGTCCGGAGTACATGTCGGGCGCCCCGCGATTGCAGACCTCATGTTTGGACTAGCCATTCTCACTAGCATCTACGGGGTTATCAACGCGGCCTGGGTGCGAGTGAAACGGATCCGGGTCAAGTTACCGAACCTGCCGCAGTCCTGGCGTGGCCGGGCGGCCGCGATGGTGTCGGACGTTCATCTTGGACCAGTCAACGGGTACAGGTTCATGCAGCGGATCGTCACCATACTTCGGAGATTGCGGCCGGACGCGGTGTTCATCACCGGCGACCTGTATGACGGGAGCAAGGTGGACCAGGACGCGGTAGCCAAGCCGTGGAAGGAGATCTCTCCGCCATTTGGCGCGTACTTTGTGACCGGAAACCATGAGGAGTTTTCTGACTCCAGCAAGTATCTTGAGGCCGTGACTCGTTCCGGCATTCGGGTGTTAAACAACGAGAAGGTGACGGTGGATGGTTTGCAGATCGTGGGCGTGCAGGACCGCGACCTGGCGAACGCTGACCGCTTTCGCACGATTCTCCAACGAGCGGGTCTGGACCGTAACCGGGCCAGCATTCTCCTCGCCCACGCACCCCACCGGGTAGCGATCGCCGAGAAGGAAGGTATCTCACTGCAGCTTTCCGGACACACCCACGGCGGACAGATTTTCCCGTTCACGTGGTTTACGCGGCGCGTGTTCCGGGAGTTTACGTACGGTTTGAAGCGGTTCGGGGAGCTGCTTGTCTATACGTCGAGCGGGGCCGGGACCTGGGGTCCTCCGATGCGAGTCGGCACGCGGCCCGAGATTCTGTTGATAGAGTTTGAGTAATCGTTGAGCGAATTTCGGACGTTACTTGGAGGAGTAGCCCTGCTCCCCGATCAAAGGGACGAAGCGGCAAGCGACTTCCCTGGTCATGACCGGACTTCCCAGCTGTTTGGTGATGAGTTGGAGTTGCTGGCAATCGATCGGCCCTACCGGGACGACGAGGCGGCCGCCTTCGCGTAGCTGGTTGAAGAGCGTTTTGGGGAATTCGGGAGCGGCGGCGGAGACGATGATGGCGTCGAAGGGCGCGAGCGCGGGCAGGCCGGCCGTGCCGTCTCCGACCAGAATCGTAATGTTGCAATAGTCGAGGCGTTGGAGAACCACCTCGGCTTGCGCAGCCAGCTGGACTTGTCGTTCGATCGAATACACGTGGCGACTGAGTTCGGCGAGCAGGGCGGTCTGATAGCCGGAGCCGGTGCCAATTTCAAGGACTGTGTATTCGGGCGATAGGTTGAGCAGCTCGAGCATGAGGGCGACGATGTATGGCTGTGAAATGGTCTGGCCCTGGCCGATGGGGAGAGGATTGTCATCGTAGGCCTGGTCGCGGTAGGGCTCGGATATGAATTCATGCCGGGGGACGCGGGCCATGGCGGCGAGGACGCGTTCGTCACGGATGCGGCGCTGGCGAAGTTGAAACTCCAACATCCGCTCGCGGCGGCGGGCGAGACCATGGTCGGCCGGAGTGGAGGAGAAGGGTTTCAAGGTTGCAAGGATAGTTTCAAGTTTCGGGTTTCGATTTTCAAGTGGGTCGGTGGTGATCGGGGCGTTGCCGACGAGTAAACGACTGCGTATTCAATACCTTTAGAGAAGGAGCCGGTCCTAGCAACGGGACCGGCTCTTTTTGTGCGGGGCCGGAGTGTATCAGAAGTTGAGGACGATGCCGGTGGAGAGGCGGGCGTTGTTCTGGGTGTTGCTGAAGAAGCGGGTCTGGAGGTAGTCGCCCTGAAAACGCCAGGCGAGGGCGGGAACGAGGTGGTAGTCGAGGCCACCTCCGATGGCGGTGGCTAAGGAAGTGTCGGACGCCGTGAACCCGGTGGCGTTGACGCTTACGTGGCCGGCGCCGATCAGGGCGTGGGCGAACGGTCGGAACTTTCCGATCGAACCCGAGACACGAGGACCGAACATGAAATTGTGCTCACTGCCCTTGACGTGAATGATCTGAGTGCTGCTGGGAAAGTTGTTCGAGCCATAGTGGCCGCTAAAGTCGGCCACTATGCCGACGAACGGCAGGACCTTGCCTTCCAGAGAGCCTTCCCACCCGTTCAGGTTGGAGCGGTCGTTCACGTTGAGGTCGGCGGTAACGTAGGAGTATCCGAAGAACACGTTGCCTTTGGGGACCTGGGCCGCGGCGAAAGAGGTTAAAGCGAAGAAGGACAACAGTACGATCACTTGGTTTCTGCACACAAGGACTTCCTCCTGTTAGAGAATGATTTAGCCTTAGATGCGTGCGACTAGTGGGGAGATGGCGGCGAATCGCCGGGGAATTACCTCTCGGGATTCGCCCGAGGCCCAGAACAAATTCTTATGCGCTGGGGAGCCCTGTCGGCGTGTATGGGGTCCCTTCGACTGCACTCAGGTCAGGCTTTCGGCTCCGGCACAGCTTTCGCTGCGTCTGCGCTCAGGATGACAGTTACTTGAAACACCCACTCAGGCCCATGACAGGTCATTTCTTGCGCTGGCGGATTTTGACGTCGAAGCTGACTACGCCGTTCTGATCGCGGGTACCGACGATCGAGACGTTTCTCTTCAGATAGTACTCACCCTGAATGATCTGCTGCGAGGCCTGAGAGACGTTCTGGCTGTAGGTGAGAGTGAACATGTTCGAGATCTGTTGCTCGATGGTCACCTGGGGGCCGCGGGTGGGGTTGGTTTCGGTGCTGAGCCCCTGGGGATCGATCTTGATTTTGCTGACGCCGAACAGTTTTTGCACGCGGTTGCTTACCGTGGCATTGAGGGCTTCGCTCAGGATGAGGTTGGAGGCGGTTTCGCTGAAGGGCGAGCTTCCCGACTGCGCGAGTTGGGCGGACTGTTCGCGGGTCTGGCCTACGGCGAGGAGCGCGACGATGTCGGCTTCCGGCAAGGGCGGATCGGAGCGGTACTTTACGCCGAGCGGCTTGCCCGTGTCGCCATTGATGCTGACTGTGATGTCGTAATCGCGGACCCGTGTCGTCGCTTGCAAATCAAGCACCGGCCGGATGCTGACCGGACTCTGGAACATGACTTCGCCGCGTTCCAGGCGGTATTTCGCACCGTTGAAATTGATTTCTCCTTCCAACACTTCGACTCGGCCCAGAAGAGCAGGCTTGGCGGCGGTGCCGCGCAAGCGCAGATCGGCGTCACCAGAGAGGCGGGCGATGGCGGTCTGCATCTGCAGGTCGGGCGCGGTGGTGACGTGGACATCAAGCTTCACGCGATACAGGGGCGAAGTTGCGGGTGGGACGACGACGGACTGCTGGCCGCCGGACGCGTAGGCGGCGAAGTCAAAACCAGGCGTGATAGCCAGCTTCGTAACCATCACGTCGCCACTGAGGGTGGAGCTTTCACGAGTGCCGTAGAAGCGCACGTCAGCGTTGGCTGTGGAACTCACCCCGGGCGGATAGCGCAGGCGTACGTCCTGCGCCTTAGCGCTAAAGTCGAAGTTGATCTGGCCCGCGTAGGTGGAGGCTTCGCCGCTGAGGGTGAGAGTGCCGCCTCCGCTGTGCGCGGTGAGGTTCTCGATCTGCAACCGGTTCCGGTTGAAGACGAGCGAGCCGTTCATATCGCTCAAGCCGCTGGGGAGGTCGAGATAGGCAATGGACCCATGGCTGACGTTCACTTTTCCCTGCAGGAGCGGGTCAGCAACTGAGCCGGCAACGGTCAAGGCGACATCGACCATGCCGGAGGAGGTGAAGCCGGGGTTGAGGGTTTGGATGAGCTGTAGGTTGAGGTGTCCGTCGGCGGCGAAGTCGAGATCATGATTGCCCATGAGAGAGGCGGTGCCGTGGGCGGAGAAGTCGGTGTCCTCGCCCAGAATATGGAGTTGCTCGAGGCGCACGGTTTGTTGCGCCATGGACAGGCGGATCGGACCCTGGTTGTTGAGTTTGACCTCGTCGACATTCATGTCCAAACCGTCGAGGGTGGCCACGACATTCAATTCGCGGGGGCGGCGTAAGGATCCGCGGAGTTGAAGGTGCCCGGTAATGCCCGAGTGTCCAGCCACGCGACCATGGAGGTACTCGCGCAGGATCGAATCCAGGTCCAGGTGGCTGAAGTGCAGGTTGAGGTCGGCGAGGTAGTCTTCGCGGGGACGGACGGAACCATCGAGGTTGAACTGGGAGTGTTCAAAGTCGGAGGCCGCAGTGAGGTGGACCGTTTCACCCTGGGTGGCGGCATCGATGGTCAGATTGCCGGTGCGCTCGTGGTCGAGAGTGAGGTCACGCACGAGAATTTTCGCGTTGATCGCAGGGACTTCGGGAGTGCCGGATCCTTGGGCCGTGAAATCGACGCGGCCTTCCACGGGGATGCGCGTGGTTTGCAGCACGGGGACCCGTGCCAGATCGAAGTTCTTCCCTGTGAAGTTGAAATGATAGGTGCGCGTGGCCGGGTTGTAGGCTGCACCTCCGGTAGCCTGCGCGTCGTAGTAACTGACGTGGATGTTGTTCAGTGAAGCTTCTCCCTCAAACCAGCGCAGGTCAGAGTCGAACTGCTGGAGGGGCTCACCGTCCACGATGGCGTCGTTAAGCTGAAGGTGCCCGTCGGCATGCGGGTTGTCGCGAGTGCCCCCGGCTTGCGCGGTGAGGTTCAGGCTGCCCGTGACCGAATACTGGTAGCCGAGGAGGGCCTCGATTTCCGCGACGTCAGCGTTCTGCAGATTGAGGTTTGCCGTGAAGGTGTCGTCTGGGCTGAACGTACCGTGGGACAAGGCAGCGCTTACGTCAAAATGCGCGGTGGTGTCGCCGTGAACGGCGGTGGCATGGCGGAGCGCGACGTTGTGCGGAGAGAGTTGGACGTCGGCGGCGAAGGAGTCCCAGTGGACCGGCCGTTGCGGCTCGCGATCGGTGGCGGGGAGGAGCGATTCGAAGTCCTGAATCTGCAGGTGACCGGCCAGGCTGGGGGTAGAGAGCTTCCCGCTGGCGAGCCCTGTGAAACGAGCGCTTCCGTGAAGGATTACGGGTAAATGGCTGGGGCCATGGACGGCGACGATGAAGGGCTGCAGTTCGTCGAGATTGGATGTGCTGGCAGAAATTTGCAGCGACGCGGCAGCGGCTAGTTTCCCGCTGGCGTGGACCTGCGTGGCATGCGTATTGGCATCGAGCTGGGTGAGTTCGAGTTCATCGGCGGACGCGCGATAGATGCCGCGAGCGGTCGCGGTCAGAGGAAGTTGATGGGGTTGAAGATTCGCGGGGGGGACGAGGTTGAGCCCGAATTCCGCGTCCGCGCGGCTGAGCGAACCGGTCCAGTCCGCTTCGATGGTGCCGTCGGTGCTACCGGCCAGGTTGAGCCCGTCGAGGGGATTCTGCCTGGTGCTGAAAGCCGCGGCGATGGCGCCCGCGGAGACATCTTTGAGGTGAAGGCGCAGGATGCCGCGCTGCTCCTCGGGCTTCTTCTCTTTCTCTTTGGTCGCTTTGACGCCGCGCACGGGCGGAAGCGGAGCCTGCCAGTTGGTAATCTCGGCATCGCCGGTTACGGAACCTCCGAGAAGGCGGCCCTGGGCCCGGCTCAGCTTGATCTGGCGCTCGCTGACGGAGAAGTCGGAACTGATGGTCGCGTCGCGGAGCGCGAGCTGGTCGTCGCGGTACTCGAAATTCTTCAAGGCGACTTTGCCGTCGGAGAAGATCTTTTCGGCCGACCAGGTTCCCTTGCCGTTGAGGTCAAGCAGGCCGGCGTGGATCTCTCGTTGTTTGCTAATGGCTGCAACTTCGGCAAGATCCACGGTGCCGGTGTAGGTCGCCTCGATCTTCGGCTTTTGGAAGCCGGTAACCCGGCCGCTGGCTTCAAGGCGGGAGCGGCCGGAGTTCCATTTCAAGGAACTGACTTCGACATCGTTCTTCCCCAGACTGAAGTGCGCCGAGGCCATCCAGGAGAAGGGCTGGTAGTTCTGAAAATGGGTGTCGACTTTTCCGAGCAGCAAATTGCTTTCATAGCGACCACGGAAGAAGGAGTAGGTCATGTCGGCGGAAACATCCGCAGCATTGAAATCGAACGGGACCTGGTGATCGTTCCACAAGAATTCTCCGCGGTGCACTTCCAACTGGCGGATGGACAACGAGAAGAGCTGTTCCACAGGGGATTGCGGGGAGGCGACGCGAATCTTGGGCTCCGGGAGGTTGGTGCGACCGTCGGGATAAACAATAAGGTGCACGACGGGGTGGTCGAGGACTACCGACTTGAAGCCGAAGCTGGTCTCGAGGAGCGAGATTACTTTGATACGAGCAACCGCCCGATCCACATGTGCCAGGGCGACTTCTCCTGGACCTTCGAGGCCGTGGACAGTAAGGTCGCGAACCTCTACCTGCAAGCGAAACGGAATGGTGTGGTAGGTGCCGAGTTCTACGCGGCCCCCGGTCGCTTTTTCCATGGCGGAGACGATTCGACCGCGCACGTAGGCCTGGAAGGAGTCGGTGGTCATATACCAAGCGGCTACGCCGAGGCAGACGACCCCGGCGACGAAGAGGATCAGGAGATATTTCCACCAGCGGCGGCGCGCGGGGCTGGGAGGAACATCCGTCACTGCCCTTGGCCCCCGGAAGCTGCCGGCGGGCTGGAGCCGGCGACGGCGGTGCGGATCTTGCTCTCTGCGCGGAGAGACTGGAGCCAGGAGGAGAACAGCTGGTTGACTTTCTCCTGGGTAAGGATCTCACGGATCCTGGCAGAAACCTCGGCCAGCGGAACCTCCTGACTGCCGACCTGGTGAAGTTTGGGTAGGAATTTGTCGTGGTAGTAGGACTCGATGCTCTGGGCGTCGATCTGCACGCTGGGACGAAGACGGGCGTCTACCTGCCGCAGCACAGAGAGATCGTGGGCAACGCGGGCTTCGAACTGTTTCTCGTCGAATCCATAGCGGGCGAGGGCAGCCTGCCAGGCGTCCGCGGAAGTCGCAGACTGCTGGGCTTGAATTTCCTGAACGCGTTTCTTGACTTCATCGGCGGGGGGCTGCGGAGAATCTGCGCCCTGAGCCTGTTCGCGAAGCAATTCCTGGTCGATGAGGCGATCGAGAGCGCGGCTCCGATCCTGGACTGTGAGTCGATCGAGCGGACGGCCATCCACGAAGGCCTCGAAACGGACGGCGTCGTCCCAATCGCTCTGCAGGATCGCATGGCCATTGACGGTGGCCACGATGCGATCGATGACGTCGGCCGCCTCAGCCCGAGTTGCAGCTACAGCCAACAGCAGGAGCAGCACGACGTGGGAGAGCTTTTGCATTAGAATGCCTGACCAATACTAAAGAAGAAATTGAAGTGACTGGCCCGCTGCGGAACGAACTGGGTCGTGGTCGACTGTCCGTTCACATCGTTGATGACGGTATTGAAACTGGGAAACGCGGGCGGATTCAGATTGTAGCCGAAATCGAAGCGAATTGGACCGATGGGTGTCTTATAGTGCACCCCGAGGCCGACGGCGTGGGAGATGTAGCTGAAGTCGCACTGGCTATAGGTGTCCTGGTGCAGGCAAGCATCGGCGTTCTTCTGATGCCAGCGAAACAGGTTGTTGGCCATGTCGTTGGCCTTGGCAAACACGTTGCCCATGTCGTGGAAGAATGCGAAGCTGATGTTGTCGCCGACAAAGGGCAGATCCGCGGGCGGAAGGCGCAACTCCACCTGGTTCAGAAACAAAGCGCTGCCTCCCACGGGAAAGCCGGTCCTCAAGTCGCGCGGCCCTGCCTGATTTAACCCAAAACCGCGGTGAGAGTTGCCGCCACCAGACAAAAAGCGTTCCGGGAGCGGGATCAGGTCCACACCGGTGGGCGCGGTCAGGAGCTCGCTGGGCTCGAGGATCACCGTCTCGCCGAAAGGTGTCTGGATCCCGACATGGGTCGAGCGCGCGAAAACGAAGCGCTTGGCTTCGGGGCGATGCTTGCCGAAGGCGTGGTAGCTGGAGTTCTGCACCAGGATGCGGCTAAAGTCAGCCTCCGAACCGAAAATGCTGGCCGCGACTCCGGCGTCCACCGTGGTGTACGTGCCGCGCGTGGATTCAATGGGGTTGTTTCGCCGGTCGCGGATGAAGGTGGAACTGGGGATACCGACCCGGGTAGGCTGGGACAGCAGGGGGATCAAATTCGAACTGATCACGAGGTTGCTGGCCTGCACCCTGCGATAGGTCATGCTGTAGACCGTCTCGGTGGGTGGGCGGCCGCCGGGAGCGCACTGGTCGGTCGTGCCAAAGCACTGATGAACCTGAGCAGAACCCTCCAGGCGCTTCGAAGTGAAGGTGGTGACGTCGAGGGTGTTGTCGTAGAAGCCGGTGAAGGAGAGCGTGAGCTTGTCATTGTCGAACCAGCCGGGCGCGTTGTAGCTGACGAGCGCCCGCTGCTGGAGGCGACCCAAGTGTCCTTTGAAGGTGATGGTGTGATCGAGGCCGCGGAAATTGAGTCGGGTGGCTTCGAGAGAAACCCGCGGGCTGGCGCCGGTCTTCCCCTGGGGTACGTTGGCACTAGCGGCAGGCTGCCCGGTCTGCACCTCGAGGCCGAGGCCGTAGTTGAAGGTGTAACGCTTGGCCTCGTGAATATCGACCAGGATGTTCTTGGTGGGATCGGCGCCGTTGGGGTTCTGAACGGCAGTGTCGACCTGGCCGAAGATGCCAAGGTCGTAGAGGGAAGCCTGGGTCTGGAGCATGTCCTCCTGACTGAGGGACGAACCCGGGGTGACCTTAAGTCTGCGTTGCACCACCGAAGGACGGGTGTGAACCAAGCCGGAGACAAGGACTTGGTCGACAGAAAACTGTTCGCCTTCCTGCAGAGTGAAGTTTACGTCGATGTGGTCGGGCGGGTTGGACACCGGCAGGGTAGAGACTTCGAGGCTGGCGTCGGGGAATCCGTTGTTAAAGTAATAGTTGAGTATCCGGTCGCGCGCCTCGGCCAGATTGTAGTCGGAGTAGGGCTGGTTCGGCCCTACTTCGGTGAGCGCCAGCAGCTGTTCCTGTGGGACCTTCGCGTTGCCAAGGATCTTGAAGGTGCCGACCAGCGTTTGTGGTCCTTCGGTGACTTGGAGGGCAAGGGCGAGCTGTTTCTCCTTACCGCCGTAGTTGTCCTCGACGCTGCCCTTGATCTCGATCTGGCGGAACCCGTTGGCCCGATAGAGGTCCTGCAGGCCATTGAGATCGCTTGCCAGAAGCGACTGGCTGAAGCGGCCGTGAGTGAGGAAACGGGTGACAGGCTGCACCTGCATACGGGAGCGAAGGGCTTCCTGGTCGAAGTATTTGTTGCCGGCGATCGTGACCTTGACCAGCTTGTGGCGGACGCCGGCATCAATCACATAGATGGCGCGCAGTTCGTTGCGGGTTGGGTCGGATTGCTTTTTGACGCCGACTTTGGCGTCGAAATATCCGCGGGTTTGCAGGTAGTCGAGCAGGTTCCGGCGGCCTTCGTTGAGGAGGTCGTCGTCGAGGGCGTTCTCTTCGTAGACGGGAACTTTCTTGCGCAGAATGCCTTGGCGGATTTTGAAACCCTCGACGCCGATATCGACGGTGGGACCGGGGTCGATGAGGAAGGTGAAATCCAGTTTGTTGGCATCGGAGCGATAGATGCGCTCGGCAATGGAAACCTGCGCGAGCAGGCGCTTTTGTTTGAGGTATTTCTTGCGGATGCGTTGCAAAGCGCCGCTGATGCGATCGGACGTGACGCGGGCGCCGGGGTGCATGCGCGCGATGTCCTCGATCTGGCCCTTGGAGTATCCGGCATCGCCCTTTACGGTGATCTGCCCGACCTGCGCCGGAGCCCCGGGAGAGAGGCGAAAGATGACGTCGGCCTGGTCGGTTTCGGGATGCAGATGTTCGTCGTGAGTGAGAGAGGCACGGTAGAAACCGTTGTCGGACATCAGCTGCAGGATGTTCTTTTGGGCACGGTCGAGTTTTTCCTGGGTATAGATCTCACCCAGCTGGAACTTGGTGGCGCTGATGATCTGGTTGGCGCTCGGCCGGCCGGGCTCCCCTTCGACGTTGACCGAACCGATGAAGTAATTGTTGATGGTGGCGAAGGTGAGGATCACCTGGTCGTCGGCGGTTTTTTCGGCCCGGACCTGGATATCGACAAAAAGCCCGCTGTCGTACAAAACCTTCACGCTGTCGCGGATGGAGTCGCGGTTGAGGGGTTGCCCTACTTTCTGGGGAAGCAACTGCCGGAGGTGATCCTTTTCGCGCTCGGCCACACCGGAGAAGCGGATCTCGCGCACGAGGAGCTCAAGGTAGGCGGAGACGGGACCGAGCGGCGAAGCCGATTGCGCTGCTGACCCCGCGGAACTGGGAGTTTGCTGGGAAAGGGCAGCTCCATGGGCAGGAGGCTGCTGCGCCAGTGCACTCGGGGGCAGAAGGGACACTCCCACGATCACACACCAGACTGCCGCTGCTCGCAAGAAGAGTTCTCGACCCGCCTCTGAATGGCTCACGGTTTCGATGAACAGGGAGAAAGCTGCCTTGTATAGAACCCGAACCGGCGCCGTTCGGTGCGGTTTGTGATTAGCCGTACGAAACAGCGGACTCCTCCCCGTCGACCGTCCGGACCTTGATGTCCGCCCCTCCACTCAAACCAGGGCCTCCTCAGGCTTCCGGCTCGCAGGCCTGGAACTGAGTCCGCGCAGCCTTCCGCCTGCGATCTGGCAAACGTGCCGGGACTTATAATAAAGGTTTCGGGGACTGGGATTGGTTATGTCTTTGGAACTCGACGAACGATACTCGCGACAAATCTTGTTTCGCGGCGTGGGCGAGGAGGGCCAACGGAGGCTGGCAGTGGCCCGGGTGGCGATCATCGGGTGCGGGGCAACGGGATCTGCCGTAGCTTCCCTGCTGGCGCGTTCGGGAGTGGGGACGATTCGGATCATCGACCGCGATTACGTCGAACCCAGCAACCTGCAGCGGCAAACG
>Ga0210408_10000125_pt1 | contig 120229 bp, 112 predicted proteins | sample IncBWH4MmetaG_FD_155471 | JGI IMG/M metagenome (GOLD analysis project Ga0210408, IMG submission 155471) | Forest soil microbial communities from Barre Woods Harvard Forest LTER site, Petersham, Massachusetts, United States - Inc-BW-H-4-M | ecosystem: Environmental > Terrestrial > Soil >...
TACATCAGCAACTGCCATTTCGATGGCGCCGGCGTGGCGCTGCAATGGATCCACGGCACGCTCAACGCGCGCAACGACGGAACTCTGGGCGGCAGCCTGGTCCAGTTCGATCAGACCGAATTCGTTCCCTCGGGAGACGGGATGGATACAGCCGGGTGGCTGTACGTCCCCGCCCACTGCGCCGCCGGCCAGCAATGTCGGCTGCACGTCGCACTGCACGGCTGCCTGCAGGGCTATTCCAGCATCGGCGCAGATTTCCTGAACAACACCGGCTACAACCGCTGGGCCGACACCAACGACATCCTCGTGCTGTATCCGCAGGCAGTCGCCGACAACGCGGTTCACTCGACCGCCGCCAGCGGCTCGCTATCGAATCCGAATGGCTGCTGGGACTGGATCGGGTGGTACGGCGCCGACTTCGACCAGAAGACCGGCGTGCAGGCCAAGGCGATCATGGCGATGGTCGATCGAATCCTGGGCGGGCAGTCCGGCGGCGGCGGGATTCCGCCGACACCGACCCAGCTTGCCGTGACTGGCACCACGAATGCCTCGATCACGCTGGGCTGGAGCGCGAGCGCGGGAGCGACCCGCTACAACGTGTATCGCGACGACGGCAAGGTGCAGTCGACCAGCGCAACCTCGTTCACCGACGGCGGACTGCCCGCCGGCACGACCCACAGCTACGCCGTCTCCGCGCTCGACGCGGCCGGCGAGAGCGCCCGCTCTGCCGCGGTCAGCGGCACCACCACGAATACGGTTCCGTACTCGCAACAGGTCACCGCCACCGACCTCGCACACTATCTCGCGGGTCGGATCACGGTCACGCAGTATGTGCAGCTCGGGCAGGAATACGGCTATCTGACGAATTTCACGCTGTACCTGTGCGGCTCAACCTGGACCAATTCGCCCACCTGCGGGCCACTGCACTGACGCACCGCCGCCGGGGCGCGGTCCGAAGACCCCGCCCCGGACCCGGGCCGTCACGGACACGTGATATCGGAATGGGCCGAGGCGACGACGATGTCGATGCCCGGGCCCTTCACGTGCAGCGCGTTGACCGTCGTCGACCCGGCGCTTCCCCCCGATGAACTCGTCTGCTCGTTGACCGTGAGGCTGATGCCGCCCGGCAACGAGATGGCGACGTTCGGGTTCGAGACGAGGATCGACTGGCCCGCGGCGACCAATCCGACCAGCTCGGAGTTCCCGCTGGCCGAGGCCGTCGAGCCGCTGCACGAGGCGCTCGAGTTCGATTTCACGACATCGGCCGCGACCAGACCGCCCAGCAGGCTCAGGTTGGTCAGGGACGCCTGCGACTGGCTGCTGTTGCCGCTGCCGGACGTGGTGCTTTTGAGCGCATCGGCCGAGGCGAGACCGAGAAGGTTGATGCTTGCCACCGATGTGTTCAGGTTCCCGCCGCCCGACGGCAGCGCTCCGGTATCGGCCAGCGCGACGTTGATTCCCAGCGCGGTGGCCTTCAGAGCCTCCGCTTCTCCGCTGTAGGTGGTCGCAGCCTGCGCAAAACCGACCGCAGGGGCTAAACCCAGAATCCCCGTGAGACAAATCGCGATGGCCGAGCTCCTGTTCGCGTTCATTGCAAGTTCTCCGGTTAAGGCTCGAATGGCCGACACGCGCGCGGCGGTCTGCTGCAGCAATCGGTCGGGCCCTTGGCGGTCGGCAGCTGAGGTTTGCCGACCTTGTTCAGTGTCCAAAGAGCGCTGGAACATCAATACGTTTTTGTTTTTGAGGCGGCCACATTAGGCGGGGGGCCAGCGACCAACAATCGGGAGCATGTTTGCGTTTCGTGCGCAAGAATTCCCGATTGCGCGTTGAGGCAAACACCCTAATTCGTATCTAGCCGGGACAGGGTGCTTGCGCCTAATTGCTCACTTGCGTAAAAGGACCATGAAGTTGAATCCGGGCACTGATTCGGGGGGAGGGGCAAATGATGCAAAAGCGGATAGCCATCGTCGTGTGTGCGGCCGCAGTCGCATTGAGCGGCTGCGCGGCCGAAGTGGTCAAGGGCTCGACCAGCGCGCCTCTGCACGTTGCGCCCGAGGCGCGCAAGACGGTCGTCTTGAACGTAACGGGAAGCGACACTTCAACGAAATCGAAGGATTGGGAGGCTTTCAAGGGCGAGTGGCGCGATGCGATGAAGCCGGCTGCCGAAGTGGCAGGAATGAGCTATAGCTTCCAGGATGGTGAGGCGAAGCCAACCGGAGAGCCGGGCACCCTGGTCGTCGTCTACATCAACGACTACCGCTACCTCTCGACCGGCTTGCGATACGCCGTCGGCGTGATGGCCGGCAACGCCTACGTCGACTCGAAGGCTCGCTTTGTCGATCTGAAGTCGGGCGCCGAACTGGGCGAACGGACGTACAACACGACGTCACACACGATCGAAGGTGTCTTTTCGCCCATGACCAGCAAGCAGCTCGCAGCGATATGCAGGGAGATGGTCGCGGATATTGCTGCGCAATGACGCGACCACCAGGAAGCGACCTGCGCAATCGGCAGGGCGCTGTTTCAATGCACCAGCGTGCAACCCACTCCGCGCTCTGTCAGCTCGATGCGGGCCGCCAGAGTCGAAAGCGGTTCATCGATGTGGCAGTCCACGCCGTAGCACGCAAAAACGCGTTCCTTGACCCGGATGCGCCATTCCATCGGCGTCAGCGCGGGCCCGTCGGGCAGGTTGCAGCCTTCGAAGTCGGCCAGCGCGCAGGCTTCATCAATGGCTGCCAGTTCGATTCCGAGAAGGTGCTGCAGGACGCGGCGAGCGGTGGCGTGCCGAGGCGACTCCTTCTTTACGGCTTTGCCAGAGGCGGCTCGCTGATGCATGTGCGGGTGCTCCGTTTGACGTGCGGTCTTGGTATTCGTTTTTTACGCTTGAGGCGCGTGCGCCAGTCCACGAAAATGCAGCGCTGCACGGCGGGATTTGTCGGCCTGAAGGCGAACCCGGACACCGACTGGATCAAAGCCCTAGCGGGATAAGGCGCTCGACGCCGCTTCGACGCGGACCGGCGGTGGCATCAAACCCGCGCGCTCCCATCAACCTGTGATCCGCCGTTTCCCGGATAATTTTTAATCCCTTCGGACGAGTGGCGGTACACAGCGAAGAGTCAGCTGCGATGCGTCCGAGAAGATCAAGACCACCCGGGTTGAACTGGCGGCGGACGGGCCCGGCGGCGACGAGCCGGAGTTGCTGGCCAGGAAAAGGCCGCCGCCTGACTGTTACCGGGTCGTCGTGCCCGACTTCAACACGGTGCCCGGCGTCGTGACCGACCTGCAAAAAGGCATCGTGGCCAAGCGCAGCGGACCGCTGGACTGCGCGCTGATCCGATACAACTGAGGCCCGGGCCAGACCATTGCAGCATAATGGCAACGCTCAATGGGGAGGAGAGTTCCAGATGAAGATCAGCGCGCGCAATGTTTTCAAGGGGAAGGTCACCGCCTTGAAGACCGGCGCGGTCAACGCCGAAGTCAGCCTGACGACGTCGGGCGGCGACCGCATCGTGGCGATCGTGACCAACGAGAGCGTCAAGTCACTCGGGCTTGCGATCGGTGCCGAGGCCACCGCATTGGTCAAGGCCAGTTCGGTTCTGGTGATGACCGAAGGTCACGGGTTGAGGCTGTCGGCCCGCAACAGCCTGCCGGGGAAGATAACGAGCGTCACCCAGGGGCCCGTGAGCGCCGAAGTCACGATCGCTCTGGCCGGAGGTGCCAACGTGTACGCGACGATCACGCGCGAATCGGCGATCGACATGGCACTGCGCGCCGGAGCCGAGGCTACTGCCGTGATCAAGGCCTCCTCGGTCATCCTCGCAGTGGGGGCCTGATCGTCGCTGGAGCTCACAGCGCCCTTGTGTCATCCTGATCTGGCTGCCTCGTCGACGGGCGCGATACGGAGCGGACGCGTGCGACGGTGGTCGGTCGGGTTGGCGCTGGCGGCGGCTGCGCGCGCACCGCTTGCGGCCGACGACGCCTGCGCCGGCTTCAAATGGGATGTCGCCCACGAGCACGCGCTGTTTGCCACAGCGGCCGAGGCGCTGTCCGCGGGCATCGACGTCGCATCGGCCCCATCGCTCGCGCCGGACCGTCTGTACGAGCTCGCGGTGGCGCCGCAGGACCAGGTGAAATTCGCGCTGCCGCCCGGCAGGAAAGCGCCGGTACAGGGTGCCTCAGCCGGGCTTGCGCGCCTGCATGTTGCGGGCGCGGGCGATTGGCGCATCTCGCTCGATCAGGGCTTCTGGGTCGACGTCGTGGCGGGCCCGGAACTGCTGGCGGCAAGAGATTTTCAAGGCCGGCCGGACTGCCAGGCACCCCACAAGATCGTGCTCTACCGGCTGCCCGGCGGCCAGGATCTGATCCTGCAGTTCAGCGGCGCGGCCGCCTCCCACGTGCGGGTCGCGATCACGCCGGTCAAGTGAGCGGTCAGCCGCGCCTGCCAAAATCGATGATCTCCAGGTCATCGACCACGCGCTTGACGCCCGGAACCTGGCTGCTGATGCGGATCGCGCTCCGCAGATCCCATGCGTTGCTGATCAGTCCTTCCAACGTAACTACGCCGTTGTCGGTGCTCACGGACACGTGCTCGGCATAGACATAAGGATCCGCATCCAGCGCCTTCTGCACACGCCGGGTCACTTCCCGGTCGGACACAGTCGCCGACGTCCGTTGTCCCGCGATGGCAACCGGGCTCACGGTTGTTTCCTCTGATTCGCCGATGGGCGCTGCCACGCTATAGGCGCAAACGGCGAGCAGTGCCGCTCCCAAAACGATGAGCTTGCTGGCGTCTTTCATCATTCGCCTCCAAAAAAAAGTCAGTCGGGGGTACACGTTGTGACCTGATTACGCGAGGCGGCGCCTTCCGGCTGATTTCGAGCCGGCGCGCCCGTTGTTACGCTCGAAATCGAGCTGCGAGGCGCCGGACCAGTACCAACGTTGGGGCGCGCCCTCGGCGTCGCCCCCGCCCGAGTTGAGAAGTCACTTTTAGTGCGGCCCCTATATGGTTAATTTCATGTGGGTTTTCAGATCTAAAAATTCCCATGAAGTTTGCGGTCTAAGTGCTTGTAGCGACTGGGAAAAGCAGTTCTCTTCTGTCCTTGACCCATTGGATGTGATGCTCTAGAGTCGCCCACTTGTGGAAGAAAAGTGGGATATAGTGGGTTAGTGAGCGGTTGCTCTCTTTCTGAGGGTTGGGATCCGGCCCTCTGAATCGCTGACAGTCCACATCCAGACGGCCGTGTTCCAGGGCGCATCGCAGCTGACGTTGGATGAAAAAGGGCGGGTCTCGATCCCGACCCGGCATCGCGACGTGCTCATGGCGCAATGCGAGGGTCGACTGACGCTGACCCGACACCCGGACGGATGCCTGCTGGTGTATCCGCGCCCGCAGTGGCAGGCCCGGCTCAAGGACATCGCCGAGCTGCCCTACGAGTCTCGCGCGCTGCGACGGCTGCTGCTGGGCAACGCGGCCGACACCGAGATCGACAGCGCCGGCCGCGTGCTGGTGCCGGCCGAGCTGCGCGCCGCCGCGAGGCTGGAGCGCGACGTGATGCTGCTCGGGATGGCCACCCATTTCGAGCTGTGGGACCTGGAGAGAATGGCGCAGCAGGAGCAAAGCCAGCTCGCTCAGGCGTTGCCGGAATCCGCCGCCTCGTTTCGGTTCTAAGCGTGGATGAACTCCGCACTCTCGTCGAGCGCAGCCGGGCACCGGCCCGTGATGGTGGAAGCCGCGGTCGCAATGCTGGTGACGGACCCGAAGGCGATCTACGTGGACGCCACTTACGGCCGCGGCGGACATGCGCGCGGCATCCTGCAGGCACTGGGCGGGGCGGGCCGACTGATCGCGCTGGACCGCGATCCGCAGGCCGCGCTGGATGCCGCCTCGATCGCGGATGCCCGCTTCGAATTCGTGCGCAGCCGCTTTTCCAGGCTGGGCGAGGTGCTCGACGAGCGCTCGATCCCGGCGATCGCGGGGTTGTTGATGGACCTGGGGATGTCCTCGCCGCAACTGGACGATCCGGCGCGCGGCTTCTCGCTGCGGCTGGACGGCCCGCTGGACATGCGAATGGATCCGGACGCCGGCTTGTCGGCGGCCCAGTGGCTGGCCCGTGCCGGGCTGGACGAGGTGCGACGCGTGCTGCGCGAGTACGGTGATGAGCGGTTTGCTTCATCGATTGCAAAGGCGATTGTGGCTCGCCAATCGACAGGCCAGCCCCTGGAGCGCACGTCCGAACTTGCCCAGATCGTGGCGCGCGCGATCCCCGTCAAAGATCGCAAGGATCCGGATCAGCATCCTGCGACGCGCACCTTTCAGGCTGTACGGATTTTCATCAATCAAGAGCTTGAAGAATTGGCGCTGACGCTGCAGACCGCGTTGATACGGATGGCTCCCGGCGCGCGCCTGGTCGTGATCAGTTTTCACTCGCTGGAGGACCGGATCGTCAAGCGCTTCATCGAATCGCGCGCCCATCCCGACCGCGCGCTGGGGCGGGTTCCGCTGCGCGCCTCGCAGCTGCCGGCGCCGCTGCTGCGGCCGCTGGCGCGGATCCGGCCCGACGCGGCCGAGATCGCGGCCAACCCGAGGGCGCGCTCGGCGCTGATGCGCGTGGCCGAACGCACCGGCGCGCCGGTGCCACCGGCTTGAGGCGGGGTCCGACACCATGCCGATCCGGCTCATCGTCGCAGTGCTGGCGGCCTTTCTGATGGCCAGCGCCATGTCGCTGGTGACCTCGCGCCATCGCGCGCGCGGGCTGTTCGCCGATCTGGAGGCGGCCCAGCAGCTGGCCCGGCAGAGCGAGGCCGAGGGCAACCGGCTGCGCATCGACCTCGGGCGCGCCGCCCAGCCCGCCGCGATCGAGGCCGCGGCGCGCAGGCTCGGGATGCGGCCGATCGATCCGGAACACACGACGTTGCTGCCACCGGCGGCGCGCCCCGCCTCGCCATGAAACAATCGCCCGAATCCGGCAGGCCGCGCACCCTGGGAGGTGCAGCGCGCGCGCGCAAGCGCCGATCGGGCGACTCGGCGCTGGCTGCGGGCAATCCGTTGCTGCAGGTCCGGTTGCCGGCCTGGCGCTCGCGCCTGCTGCTGTTCGGCCTGTTTTGCGGTTTCGTCGCGCTGGCGGGTCGCGCCTTCTACCTGCAGGGCGGCGTTTCGACCCAGTTCCTGCAGCGCCAGGGCGAAGCGCGCTACGCGCGCACGCTGGACGTGGCCGCCACCCGCGGCACCATCACCGACCGCAACGGCGTCGTGCTCGCCTCCTCGGTTCCGGCGCGCGGGGTCTGGGCGATTCCGGACGACGTGGAGGCGGGCAAGCGGGACCTGGCGCAGCTCGCGCGCCTGCTGGATGTGCCCTCGGGCGAGCTGCGCCGCCGCCTCGCCGACGATCGCACCTTCGTGTATTTGAAGCGGCAGGTCGAACCGGGCGTGGCGCAACGGATCGAATCGTTCAATCTGGCCGGCATCCATACGAGCCGCGAGTTTCGGCGGCTGTATCCGGAAGGCGCCATCACCGCTCAGTTGCTCGGCTTCACCGACGTCGAGGACCGCGGCCAGGACGGCATCGAGCTCGCCTTCGAGCGCATCCTGGGCGGCCGCCCGGGTCTGCGGCACCTGATCAAGGATCGGCTGGGGCGCGCCGTCGAGGACGACTGGGTGCGCGAGCCGATCGAGGGGCGCGATATCCGGCTGTCGATCGACAATCGGATCCAGTACATCGCGTTTTCGGCGCTGCGCGCGGCGGTCGAGGCCAACCAGGCGCAGGGCGGCTCGATCGTGGTGCTCGATGTCGAAAGCGGCGAGATCCTGGCCCTGACCAACTGGCCCAGCTTCGACCCGGCGCGGCGCGACCGGATGGAGCCGCAGACGCTGCGCAACCGCGCGGTGACCGACACGTTCGAGCCGGGCTCCACGCTCAAGCCTTTCTCGATCGCAACCGCGCTGGAGGCGGGCGTGGTCATGCCCCAGTCCACGGTGCAGACCGCGCCGGGCTCGATGCGGCTGGGCGGACACACCATCACCGACACCAGCTCGCACGGGGTGCTGACGGTCGAGCAGGTGCTGGCCAAGTCGAGCAACGTCGGAACCGCGAAGATCGCGCTGCAACTGCCGGCGCAGGCGTTGTGGGATACCTTGACCGCGGTCGGCTTCGGGCAGGCGCCGCATGCCGGGCTGACCGGCGCCGTGACCGGACGGCTGCGGCCGCCGCAGAGCTGGCGCCCGATCGAACAGGCCACCATCGCCTACGGCTACGGGGTCTCCGTTTCACTGCTGCAGCTGGCGCGCGCTTATCTGGTCTTCGCGCGCGACGGCGACATCGTGCCGGTGAGCGTGATGCGGGCCGACTCGCCCGCCGCCGCGGTGCCCGTGCTGCGGCCGCAGACGGCGCAGGCGGTGCGCCGCATGCTCGAACTCGCCACCAGCGACGAGGGCACGGCCCCGAGCGCGCGCGTGTCCGGCTACCCGGTGGCCGGCAAGACCGGCACCGCGCGCAAGCTGCGCGACGGTCGCTATTCGGACGCGTACGTCGCCTCCTTCGTCGGCTTCGCGCCCGCCTCCGACGCGCGCGTCGTGATCGCGGTGATGATCGACGAGCCGCACGGCGGACACTACTTCGGCGGCGATGTGGCGGCGCCCGTTTTCTCGCAGGTGGCCGCTGGAACCCTGCGGGCGCTGCAGATCGCCCCGCAGGCGCACGCGCTCGCGCTGGCGGCGACCGAGGCGGCGACCGAGGCAAGATGATGAACGGGCACGATGGCGGCCCCGTACCAAGGGAGCACTGCACGGTGGCTGTGACGTTTCGTTCACATCGGCTGGGGGAGCACGAGGGGGCTCGCCCAGCCCCCTCGTTCCTCATCCTCCCGCTTTTCGGGACCGAAGCCAGTGGCGCTGGCCGGCGGCGCCGCACTTCGAAGCTGAGGCTTACCCATGGTGGGTGATGGTCTGCGGGGAGGTCCGATCGTCGACTGGATCCGCTCGCACGCGTCCGGCCAGGCGCATCTGCGCATCGACAGCCGGGAGATCCAGCCCGGGGACGTGTTCCTCGCGCTGCCCGGCCGGCGCGACGATGGTCGCCGGCACGTGGACGATGCGGTCGCGCGCGGCGCCGCGGCGGTGCTGGCCGAGCGGCAGGGCCCGGATGCCCCGGCGTGCGCCGTTCCCTTGCTGCCGGTCGACGACCTCGCCGGGCAGCTCGCCGACATCGGCGCGGCTTTCTACCGGGACCCGACCGCGCGCCTGCTGACGATCGGCGTCACCGGCACCAACGGCAAGACCTCGTGCAGCCACTGGATCGCGCAGGTGCTGACCGCCTGCGGCCGCCGCTGCGGCGTGATCGGAACCGTCGGCTCGGGCTTTCCCGATGCGCTGCAGACCGATGCGATCCTGACCACGCCCGACGCGGTCGGGCTGCAGCGCCTGGCCCGCGCGATGCTGGACGCGGGCGCACAGGCTCTGGCGATGGAGGTGTCGTCGATCGGACTGGATCAGCGGCGCACCGAGGCGATGCGCTTCGACCTGGCGCTGTTCACGAACCTGACGCGCGATCATCTGGACTATCACGCCTCGATGGCCGACTACGAGGACGCCAAAGCGCGCCTGTTCGATGCGCCCACGCTCGCCGGCGTGGTCCTGAATCTGGACGACGAGTTCGGCGAGCGGCTGGTCCAGCGGTGCCGCGCGCGCGGCCTGCACACGACCGGCTATCGAATCGGACCGGCGGCGGCCCCCTCGCCGTCGCTCGACCTCGAGCTCGGCGCCGAGGCGCTCGTTCTGGATGCGGATCACATCCGGTTCGACGCGCGCCTGCAGCGCCCCGGCGCGCCGGCGCGCAGCGTGCCGGTGCGCGCGCCGGTGATCGGCCGCTTCAACGTGGCCAACGTGCTGGGCGTGATGGGGATCGCCCTGGCCGCCGGCATCGACGTGCATGATGCGACCCGCGCGTTCGAACGGCTGCGCCCGCCTCCGGGCCGGATGCAGCCGATCCAGGTGGCCGCGGGCGCCGAGCCGCTGGTGCTGATCGACTATGCGCACACGCCCGATGCGATCGAGCAGGCCCTGGCCGCGCTGCGGCCGGTGGCGCAGGCGCGCCTGGGGCGGTTGTGGATCGTGTTCGGGGCGGGCGGCGACCGCGATCCGGGCAAGCGCCCGCAGATGGGCGCGGCGGCCGCGCGCGGCGCCGACCGCATCGTGGTGACCAGCGACAACCCGCGCGGCGAAGACCCCGCGCGCATCATCGACCAGATCGTGGCCGGCGCGGCCGAGGCCGGCGAGCGCGCGAGCTGGACAGCGGACCGCGCCGACGCCATCGAGCGCGCCGTGCTGCAGGCCGATGCGGCCGACGTGGTGCTGATCGCCGGCAAGGGGCACGAGTCCTACCAGGAAGTGGCCGGCCGCCGCATCGCGTTCTCGGACGCGCAGTGCGCCCGGCAGGCTCTGCAGCGCCGCGCCGGCCGGGCCCCCCCGGAGGCCACCGCATGATCACGCTGGGCGAGCTGGCGCGCGCGATCGACGGCGCAACCACCGACAGCGCAGGGGTGCGGATCGACTCGGTCAGCACCGATTCGCGCACGCTGAGGGCCGGGGCCCTGTTCGTCGCGCTGCGCGGCCCGCGTTTCGACGGCCACGACTATGCGGACGCAGCGCGCCAGAAGGGAGCGGCCGCGCTGATGGTCGAGCATCCGGTACCGCTCGACCTGCCGCAGCTCAGGGTGCCCGATGCGCGGCGGGCACTGGGGCAGGCGGCGCGCCACTGGCGGTCGGGCTTTTCGCTGCCGGTCGTCGCCGTGACCGGAAGCAACGGCAAGACCACGCTCACCCAGATGATCGCCTCGATCTTCGCGCACACCTACGGACAGCGCGACGGCCGCAACCAGTGGCTGGCAACGCGCGGCAACCTGAACAACGACATCGGGCTGCCGCTGATGCTCCTCGAGCTGGCTGCGCATCATCGTGCGGCCGTGTTCGAGCTCGGGATGAACCGCGCGGGCGAGATCGCCGAGCTCGCCGCGCTGGCGCGGCCCACGCTGGCCGTGGTGAACAACGCGCAGCGCGAGCACCAGGAATTTCTGCAATCGCCCGAAGCGACCGCGCACGAAAACGGCGCCGTGCTGGCGGCGCTGCCGCCCGACGGCATCGCGGTGTTTCCGGCCGACGATGGGTGCGCCCCGATCTGGCGGCGCCTGGCCGGGCTTCGGCGCACCATCGATTTCGCCATGAGCGGCCAGGCCACGCTCACCGTGAACTATCGCGCCGGCGCCGCTGGCAGCGAGTTGCGCATCTCGACTGCGGCCGGCCCGATCGAAACGTCGCTGGCGCTGGCCGGCGCGCACAACGTGCACAACGCGCTGGCAGCGGCCGCGTGCGCTCTGGGGCTGGGCCTGCCGCCGCAGGCGATCGGCGCGGGACTGGCCGCCTTCCGCGCCGTGCCGGGGCGTGGAGCGCGCTTGACGACGTTCGGCGGCACGGTCGTGATCGACGACAGCTACAACGCCAATCCGGACTCGGTGCGGGCGGCCATCGACCTGCTGGCCGGCCAGCCGCCTCCGCGCGTTCTGGTGCTGGGCGACATGGGCGAAGTGGGCAGCCAGGGGCCCGCTTTCCACCGCGAGATCGGATCGTATGCCCGGGAGCGCGCCATCGATGCGCTGCTGGCCACCGGCGAGCTGTCGCGCGAAGCGGTGGCGGCCTTCGGTCCGGGCGCGCGGCACTTCGGCGAGGTCGCCGCGCTGGTCGAGGCCGCGCGCCAGGCGGCCGGCGCGGGCGGCGCCGTGCTGGTGAAGGGTTCGCGCTTCATGCGGATGGAGCGCGTGGTGCAGGCGCTCACGGGTGGGGGCTCGGATGGGCATTGATCATGCTGCTTGAGCTGTTCCAGTGGTTGTCGCAGGACATACGCGCCTTCAACGTGTTCGCGTACCTGACGCTGCGTGCGGTGCTGGCCGCAGGCACGGCGCTGGTCATCGGACTGGTGGCCGGTCCGCCGGTGATCCGATGGTTGACCCAGATGAAGATCGGCCAGTCGGTGCGCACCGACGGCCCGCAGACGCACCTGGAAAAGTCGGGCACCCCGACCATGGGCGGCGCGCTGATCCTGATCTCGATCGCGATTACGACGCTGCTGTGGGCCGACCTTTCCAATCGCTTCATCTGGGTCGTGCTGCTGGTGATGCTGGGCTTTGGCTGGATCGGCTGGGTCGACGACTATCGCAAGGTGGTCAAGCGCGATTCGAAGGGAATGCCGGCACGCGACAAGTTCCTGTGGCAGACGGTGGTGGGACTGAGCGCGGCCATTTACCTGGCATTGGCGATCGCGGCGCCGTCGACCTCGCGCATGTGGTCGCTGCTGCTGGAATGGATGGCCAACGGCTTCATCACCAAGCTGCCGCCGCGCGCGGACCTGATCGTGCCGTTCTTCAAGAACGTCGCCTATCCGATGGGGGTCCTCGGCTTTGCGGCGCTGTCCTACCTGGTGATCGTCGGGGCCAGCAACGCGGTGAACCTGACCGACGGGCTGGACGGCCTCGCGATCATGCCGACCGTGATCATCGGAGGAGCGCTCGGGATTTTCGCGTACGTGGTGGGCCGGGCCGACTACGCGCGCTACCTGCTGTTTCCGCATATTGCCGGCGCCGGCGAGCTGGTGATCGTGTGCGGTGCGATCGGCGGCGCCGGTCTGGCATTTCTATGGTTCAACGCCTACCCGGCGGAAGTCTTCATGGGTGACGTGGGTGCGCTGGCGCTGGGCGCGGTGCTGGGCACGATCGCGGTGATCACGCGACAGGAGATCGTGCTGTTCATCATGGGCGGGGTGTTCGTCGCCGAGACGGTGTCGGTGATGATGCAGGTGATCTACTTCCGCTGGACCGGCGGCCGGCGCATCTTCCGGATGGCGCCGCTGCACCACCACTTCGAGCTGTCAGGCTGGAAGGAGAACCAGGTCGTGGTGCGGTTCTGGATCATCACGATGATTCTGGTCCTGGTGGGACTGTCGACGTTGAAGATCCGATGAGCCGCGCCGGTTTGATGCCGTGTTCACATTGCCGGCGGGGATCGCCGTCATGAAGCGCGCCCTGGTGCTCGGCCTGGGCGACAGCGGGCTGGCCATGGCCCGCTGGCTGACGGGCGAGGGCTGGCAGGTGCGGGTGGCCGACACGCGCGAGGACCCGCCGATGCGGTCGATGCTGCGCCAGGATCTGCCCGAGGCCGAGCTGAGCACCGGCGAGTTCGCTGCGGCCCTGCTCGAAGGGGTCGAGCTGCTGGCGATCAGTCCCGGGCTGCCGCTGCAGCGTGGGCCGGCGGCGCCGCTGGTGGAGGCCGCGCGCAAGGCGCGCGTACCGCTCGCCGGCGAGATCGAGCTGTTCGCCCAGGCCCTGGCCCGGCTGCGCTCCGAGCGCGGCTACCAGCCCCGGCTGATCGGCGTGACCGGCACCAACGGCAAGACGACCACGACCCGGCTGGCCGGCAAGATGGCCCAGGCCGGCGGACGCGACGTGGCGGTGGCCGGCAACATCGCTCCGTGCGCGCTCGACGAGCTTGCAGCCCGCCTGTCGGCGGGGCGCCTGCCCGAAGTGTGGGTGCTGGAGCTGTCCAGCTTCCAGCTGCAGACGGCGTCCTCGCTCGTGTGCGATGCCGCCGCGATCCTGAATCTGACCGAGGACCACCTGGACTGGCACGAGTCGATGCAGCACTATGCCCAGGCCAAGGCGCGCATCCTGGCCCCCGGAACGATCGCCGTGCTGAACCGGATGGATGCGGCCGTGATGGCGCTGGCGCGGCCTGGCACGCGGCGGTCGACCTTCGGGGCCGACGCACCCGCGCACAGCGGCGAGTTCGGCCTGGTGCACGACCGCGGCATCGACTGGCTCGCAATGGCCGAGGATCCGTACGACCAGGCGCCCTCGCGCCGGCGCGCCGCGGCGCCGGCCGGTCCGGTCTTCGTGCGGCGCCTGATGCCGTCCGACGCGCTGCACATTCACGGCCGTCACAACGCGATGAACGCGCTGGCCGCTCTCGCGCTGGCGCGCGCGATCGGCTGCCCGCTGGGGCCGAGCCTGCAGGCGCTGCGCGATTACCGCGGCGAGTCGCACCGCACCGAGCACGTGGGCCGGATCGGCGGCATCGACTATTACGACGACAGCAAGGGCACCAACGTCGGCGCCACGCTGGCGGCAATCCAGGGGCTGGCCAGCGACGGGCGCAAGCTGGTGGTGATCCTGGGCGGCGACGGCAAGCATCAGCGTTTCGAGCCGCTGGCCGACGTGGTGGCCGCGCATGCGCGCGCGGTGATCCTGATCGGACGGGACGGTCCGCGCATCGGGCAGGCCCTGCAGGCGACCGCCGTTCCGATCGTCAGCGCCGCCACGCTGCCCGAGGCCGTCGACCGCGCCAGCGCTCTGGCGCTGGCGGGCGATGCGGTGCTGCTGTCGCCCGCGTGCGCCAGCTTCGACATGTTCCGCAATTACGCGCATCGGGCCCAGGTCTTCGTGCAGGCCGTGATGCAGCTCGCCGAGCGCGAGGCCGGACCCGGCGCGAGCGGCGCTGGCGACCCGGCGCGCGGCCGTGGCGCCCCGTTCGCGGCCAGGGCCCTGGCCCGATGAGCCGCATCACGGCCTGGTTGCGCCGCCGGCGGCCTCGCCGCACCGGGGCTACGTTCAACCCCGGTGCGGCCACGCTGGCGCTGGCCGGCCTGGGAGGCGTAGCCGGCGCGCGGCGCGACGGCCGCTTCGACCGGGTCGATACGACGCTGCTGGCGGTGGTGGTGGCGCTGCTGATGTTCGGCGCCGTGATGGTGTACTCGGCTTCGATCTCGCTGGCCGATTCACCGCACTACCGCGTCGCGCCGACCCACTTTCTGATGCGGCACGCCGTCTCGATGCTGATCGCGACGGTGGCGGGCGCATGCGCCTTCGGCGTACCGGTGGAGTTGTGGCAGCGTCTGGCGCGGTGGGGGTTCCTGGCCGGCGTGCTGCTGCTGGTGATCGTGCTGGTGCCCGGCATCGGCCGCGGAGCGCTGGGCGCGCGTCGCTGGATCGTGCTGGGGCCGCTGAATCTTCAGCCCTCGGAGCTGATGAAGCTCGCCTGCGTGCTGTACGCGGCCGACTTCACGGTGCGCAAGCAGGACACGATGCACGATTTCAGGAAGGGCTTCGCGCCGATGGCCGGCGTGATGGCGGTGATCGGGGTGTTGCTGCTGCTGCAGCCGGACCTGGGCGCGTTCGGCGTGATCGTGGCGATCAGCATGGGCATCCTGTTCCTGGGCGGGGTCGATGGGCGCCTGTTCGCCTCGATCATGGTGGCCCTGAGCGGCGCGTTCATGGCCGTCATCTGGGCCAGCCCGTGGCGGCGCGAGCGCATCTTCGCGTACCTGGATCCGTGGTCCGCTGACAACACGCTGGGACGCGGCTACCAGCTGTCGCATTCGCTGATCGCGTTCGGACGCGGCGAATGGTTCGGGGTGGGCCTGGGCGCCAGCATCGAAAAGCTGCACTACCTGCCCGAGGCGCACACCGATTTCATCGTCGCCGTGATCGGCGAGGAACTCGGGCTGGTCGGCGTGCTGGCGGTGATCCTGGGCTACTACTGGCTGACGCGGCGTGCATTCGAGATCGGGCGCCAGGCCGTCGCGCTGGATCGCACCTACGGCGGGTTGGTGGCGCAGGGCGTCGGGCTGTGGATCGGCGTGCAGGCGTTCATCAATATCGGGGTGGCGAGCGGCCTGCTGCCCACCAAGGGCCTCACCTTGCCCCTGATGAGTTACGGGGGCTCGGCCCTGCTGTCGACGGTGGTCGCGCTGGCGATGCTGCTGCGGGTCGACTTCGAGAATCGCACGCTGATGCGGGCAGGAGCGCAGCGATGAGCGCGGCCGGCGCGGTGAGCGGGCCGACGCGGCGGCTGATGGTGGTCGCGGCCGGCACCGGCGGCCACGTGATGCCTGGGCTCGCGGTGGCGCAGATGCTGCGCGCGCGCGGCTGGGGCGTGAGCTGGCTCGGAACGCCGGCGGGGATCGAACGCGCGCTGGTGGCTCCGATGGCGATCGATTTCGACACCGTGCCGTTTTCCGGGCTGCGCGGCAAGGGGCTGCGCGGGGCCGCCTGCGGGGGCGTGAACCTGCTGCGCGCGTTCGCCGTCAGCCGGCGCGTGCTGCGCGCGCGCGCGCCCGACGTGGTGTTCGCCACCGGCGGCTACGTGGCCGTGCCGGCCGGCGCCGCCGCAGCCACCCGGCACGTGCCGTTCGCGCTGCTGAACGCCGACGCTTCGCCGCAGCTGTCCATGCGGGTGCTGCGCCCGATCACCTCGGCGGTGCTGTGCGGCTTCGACGGGGCGGCCAGCCAGCTGGCGGGCCGCAAGGCAATCGTGACGGGGGCGCCGGTGCGCGAGGCCATCGCGGCCCTGGCCCCGCCCCAGCAGCGGCTGGCCGGCCGCAGCGGGCCGCTGCGGCTGCTGGTGATCGGCGGCAGCCTCGGTGCGCGCGTTCTGAACGAGACGATTCCGGCCGCGCTGGCGTTGCTGCCCATCCACCAGCGCCCGGTCGTGCTGCACCAGTGCGGCGGGGCTCACGTCGAGGCCACGCGCGCCGCGTATGCGAGCGCCGGCGTGCCGGCGGACGTGCGCGGTTTCATCGACGACATCGCCCGCGAATACGAGCACGCCGACCTGGTCGTGTGCCGCGCCGGGGCCATCACCGTGTCCGAGCTGTGCGCCGCCGGCGTGGCCGCCATCCTGGTTCCGTTCGTGGTGTCGACCACCGATCACCAGCGCTTCAACGCCGAGTTGCTGGCCCGCCGCGGCGCTGCGCTGCACCTGCCGCAGCAGCGCTTCGAAGCGCCGGCGCTGGCGCAGCTGCTGGGCAGCCTGACGCGCGAGCAGATCCTCGCCATCGCCCTGCGCGCCCGCTCGCTCGGCCATCCGGATGCCACCGCCGCGGTGGCCGCGGCCATCGAATCATTGGTCCAAGGCAAGGCGGGGGCCTCGCGAAATGCGTAACGGATGCACCCCTCTCATTGGCTGGGGGAGCGCGAGGGGGCTCGCCCGGCCCCCTCGCAGCCGATCCTGCCGCTTTTCGCGCGCGCTGCGAATCCGGCGTCGAAGCTGCGAGCCGGCCACTCTTGGAAAGCGCGCGCTATGAGGCACGCGATCCGTCAAATCCATTTCGTCGGCATCGGCGGATCCGGCATGTCCGGCATCGCCGAGGTGCTGCTGAACCTGGGCTACGTGGTGAGCGGCTCGGACCTGGCCGATTCGACGGTCACGCGCCGGCTGGCGCGGCTGGGAGCGCGCATCGCGGTCGGGCACGACGCGGCGCACCTGGCCGGCGCCGACGCGGTCGTCGTCTCCTCGGCCGTCGGCGCCGACAATCCGGAAGTGGTGGCGGCGCGCGAACAGCGCATCCCGGTGGTGCCGCGCGCGGTGATGCTGGCCGAGCTGATGCGCTTGAAGCAGGGCATCGCGATCGCCGGCACCCACGGCAAGACCACCACCACCAGCCTGGTGGCGAGCGTGCTGGCCGCCGGGGGACTGGATCCGACCTTCGTGATCGGGGGCCGGCTGAACTCGGCCGGGGTCAATGCGCGGCTGGGCGGCGGCCAGTACATCGTGGTGGAAGCCGACGAATCGGACGCGAGCTTCCTGAACCTCACCCCAGTGCTGGCGGTCGTCACCAACATCGACAACGACCACATGGAGACGTACGGCCACGACGTCGCCCGGCTGCGCCAGGCGTTCGTCGATTTCCTGGCGCGACTGCCGTTTTACGGCCGCGCGGTGCTGTGCATCGACGAGGAGCGCGTGCGCGAGATCGTCCCGCTGGTGGCCAAGCCGATCGTCACCTACGGTTTTGCCGACTCAGCCCAGGTGCGCGCCGTCGAGGTCAAGCCGGTCGGAGCGCGCATGCGCTTCACGGTCCAGCGCGAGGGCGCCGCGCCGCTGACGGTGGAGTTGAACCTGCCGGGGCGGCACAACGTGCAAAACGCGCTGGCGGCCATCGCGGTGGCCGGCGAGCTGGGAGTCGGCGATGGCGCGATCCGTGAAGCGCTGAGCGCGTTCACCGGCGTCGGCCGGCGCTTCGCGCGCCATGGCGAGATCGCGATCGCCGCAGGCGGCTTCACGCTGATCGACGACTACGGACATCACCCGGCCGAGATCGCCGCCACGCTGGCGGCCGCGCGCGGCGCCTTTCCGGAGCGCCGGATCGTGCTCGCGTTCCAGCCGCACCGCTTCACGCGCACGCGCGACTGCTTCGAGGATTTCGTGCGCGTGCTGTCGGGCGCCGACGTGCTGGTGCTGACCGAGGTGTACCCGGCTGGTGAGGCGCCGATCGTGGCGGCCGACGGCCGCTCGCTCGCCCGCGCGCTGCGGGTGGCCGGGCGCATCGAGCCGGTGTTCGTCGAGCAGGTCGAGCAGGTGCCACAGGCGGTCCTGGACGCGGTGCGCCCGGGCGATGTGGTGATCACGATGGGCGCCGGTTCGATCGGGTCGGTCGCGACCCGGCTGGCGCAGGCAGGAGGCAGCCGATGACGGACTTCGGGCGTGTTGGTGTTCTGCTGGGGGGGTTGTCGTCGGAGCGCGAAATTTCGCTGCTGTCGGGGCGCGCGGTGCTGCAGGCGTTGCGCAGCCGCGGGGTCAATGCGCATCCGTTCGACCCGGGACTGCAGACGATGTGCGAGCTCGAGCAGGCACGCTTCGACCGCGTCTTTATCGCGCTGCACGGGCGCTTCGGTGAAGACGGAACGATCCAGGGCGTGCTGGAGACGCTGCGCATCCCGTACACCGGCAGCGGCGTGCAGGCCTCGTCCATCGCGCTGGACAAGCTCGTGACCAAGCGGCTGTGGGTCTGGGCCGGGATACCGACGCCGGCCTGGCGCGAGCTGCAGGCCGACGGCGACTACAGCGCGGTGCTGCAGGAGCTGGGCGGGCCGGTGGTGGTCAAGCCGCGCACGGAAGGATCGACGATCGGCATCACCAAGGTGTTTTCCAACGCGAGCGGCGAGCTGGCGCAGGCCGCCACCGACGCGCTGCGCTACGACACCCGCATCTTCGCCGAGCAGCTGATCGAGGGGCGCGAACTCACCTGCGCGATTCTGGGCGCGGGCGCAGGCGCGCGGGCGCTGCCGCTGATCGAGATCCGGGCGCCGCAGGGCAACTACGACTACCAGAACAAGTACTTCAAGGACGACACCCAGTACCTGTGCCCGGCGCCGGTCGAGCCGCCCCTGGCCGAGCGCATCCAGCGCATCTGCGTGCAGGCCTACACGATCGTCGGGGCGCGCGGCTGGGGCCGGGTCGACGTGATGCTCAAACCCGAGCCGGACGGCGAGCAGCCCCTGCTGCTGGAACTGAACACCTCGCCCGGAATGACCGGGCATTCGCTGGTGCCGATGGCGGCTCGCGCAGCCGGCATGGATTTTCCCGACCTGGTGCTGCGGATCCTGTCGGAGGCGACGCTGGAGGTGGCCACTTGAGCCGGATGCAAGCGATGCGATGGGTCACCGCTGCGCTGCTGGCGGGCAGCGTGCTGCTGGCGGGGGCGGCGCTGGCGCTGAAGCTGGCGCAAAGCCGCTGGTTCGACATCCGGCGCATCGAGATCGCCGGCGACGTGCGTCACATCAGCCGCGCCGCCGTGCACAGCGCCGTCGGCGGCCGCCTGGCCGGCAACTACTTCACGATCCGGCTCGAGCAGGCGCGCCATGCGTTCGAGGCGCTGCCGTGGGTTGCCCAGGTCTCGGTGCGGCGCGTGTGGCCGAACCGGCTGCGCGCGACGCTGACCGAGCATCGGGCGCTGGGGCAGTGGAGCGACGGCCGGCTGGTATCGGATGCGGGCGTGCTGTTCGTCGCCAATCCGGCCGAGGCGGAGGCCGACGGGCCGCTGGTGAGCTTTTCCGGGCCGCCGCAGTACGCGCCCGACGCCGTGCGCAACTGGCGGCAGTTCAGCGCGCTGCTGGCGCCGTTGCAGATGCGCATCGCCGGCGTGCAGGTATCCGACCGCGCGTCCTGGAGCATCACGCTGGCTCCGCGCCTGCAGGTCGAGCTGGGGCGCGACGATCCTCCCGGACGCCTCAGGGAGAGGCTGGCCGCGATCGTGTCGGCCTATCCGGTCGTGATCGCGCGGCTGGATGGCGCCGCCACCCGGATCGACGCGCGCTACGAGAACGGGTTCGCCGCCGCAAGGACACGATGAGGACGGACAGCAAGGACCTGATGGTCGGACTGGACATCGGCACCTCCAAGGTCGTGGTGGCGGTCGCCGAGATGCTGCCCGACTCGCGCTTCCAGGTGATCGGCCTGGGCCAGGCGCGTTCCGAGGGCCTGCGCAAGGGGGTGGTCGTCAACATCGAGGCGACGGTGCAGTCGATCCGGCGCGCGCTCGAGGAGGCGGAGCTGATGGCGGCGTGCCGCATCGCCGACGTCTTCACCGGCATCGCCGGCAGCCACATCAAGAGCTTCAATTCGAGCGGAATGGTGGCGATCAAGGACCGCGAGGTGATGCCGCCGGACGTGGACCGGGTGATCGAGACGGCGCGTGCGGTCAACATCCCGACCGACCAGCAGGTGCTGCATGTGCTGACCCAGGAATTCATCGTCGACGGCCAGGAGGACATCCGCGAGCCGATCGGGATGAGCGGCGTGCGGCTCGAGGTGCGCGTGCACATCGTGACCGGCGCCGTCAGCGCCGCGCAGAACGTGGTCAAGTGCGTGCGCCGCTGCGGCCTGGAGGTCAACGACCTGATCCTGCAGCCGCTCGCCTCGTCGCTGTCGGTGCTGACGTCGGACGAGCGCGAGCTCGGCGCCGCGCTGGTCGACATCGGCGGCGGAACGACCGACATCGCGATCTTCACGGGCGGCGCGATCCGCCACACCTCGGTGATTCCGATCGCGGGCGACCAGATCACCAACGACATCGCGATGGCGTTGCGCACGCCGATCCCCGACGCCGAGGAGATCAAGCTGCGCTACGGGGTGGCCAAGGAGGTCCTGGCCGAGAGCACCGACCGTATCGAAATCCCGGGCATCGGCGACCGGGCCCCGCGCCTGCTGTCGCGCCAGGCACTGGCGGCGGTGATCGAGCCGCGCGTGGAGGAACTGTTCACGCTGGTCCAGAAGGCGCTGCGCGAATCCGGCTACGAGGAGATGCTGGCGAGCGGCGTGGTGCTCACGGGCGGCACCGCGCTGCTGCCGGGCATCGTCGAGCTGGCCGAAGACGTGTTCCTGCGGCCGGCCCGGGTCGGCTGGCCCGGATACAACGGAGCGCTGGCCGACGTGGTCCGCAATCCGCGTTTTGCGACCGTGATGGGATTGCTGGTGGAGGCGCACGCGCAGCGCATGCGCGGCCGCAAGCTGGTCGCGCAGACCGGTTCGGTGAAGCAGACCTTCAGACGGATGAAGGAGTGGATCGTGGGCAACTTTTGAACGCAGTTCTTGGATCGGACACAGGAGGTCCTATGCCATTCGAAATTCTGGAGACGGAAACCCAGGGCACCATGATCAAGGTGATCGGCATCGGCGGCGCCGGCGGCAATGCCGTGGAGCACATGATCCGGCGCGGGGTGCAGGGGGTCGAATTCATCTGCGCCAACACCGATCACCAGGCGCTGTCTCGCTCGAGCGCGAAGAACGTGATCCAGCTCGGCGACACCGGCCTGGGTGCGGGCAGCCGTCCCGATGTCGGGCGGCAGGCAGCCGAGGAGGCGCGCGACCGCATCGCCGATGCGCTGCGCGGAGCCCACATGGTGTTCCTGACGGCCGGCATGGGCGGCGGCACCGGCACCGGCGCGGCCCCGGTGATCGCCGAGATCGCCAAGGAGCTCGGCATCCTGACGGTGGCGGTGGTGTCCAAGCCGTTCGATTTCGAGGGGCCCAAGCGAATGCGGGTGGCCGAGCAGGGCCTGGTCGAGCTGCAGGACCGGGTCCACTCGCTGATCGTGATCCTGAACAACAAGCTGGAAGAAGTGCTGGGAGAGGACGCCGAGATGGCCGACTGCTTCCAGGCGGCCGACGACGTGCTGCACAACGCCTGCGCCGGCATTGCCGAGATCATCAACATTCCGGGCCTGGTCAACGTCGACTTCGAGGACGTCAAGACCGTGATGGGCGAGCACGGCAAGGCCATGATGGGCACCGCCACCGCCAGCGGCACCGACCGCGCGCGCGTGGCCGCCGAGCAGGCGGTCTCCAGCCCCCTGCTCGAGGGCGTCGACCTGTCGGGCGCGCGCGGCGTTCTGGTCAACATCACCGCGAGCCCGTCGCTGAAGATGCGCGAGACGCGCGAGGTGATGAACACGATCCGCGAGTTCGCGGCCGAGGACGCGACCGTCATCTTCGGCACCGTGTGCGACGAGTCGATCGGCGACGCACTGCGCGTGACGGTGGTGGCCACCGGGCTGGGCAAGGCGGCGGCGGTCAAGAAGGCCCCGCTGACGATGGTCCGGCCGGTCGTGACCGAGAGCCCCGCCGTGATCGGCTCCACCTCCGCTCCGGGCCACGAGTACAGTCACCTGGACACGCCCGCCGTGTGGCGTTCGCGCGATGGATCGGCGGTGCGCGCGGCGGCGGTCGACGAGCTGCCCGTGGAGCGGTTCGACATACCGGCCTTCCTGCGCAAGCAGGCCGACTGATGGGGCGGGCCGACCCCAGGCCGCCATGCTCGGGCTAAACGGCCGGCAGCCGCGTGCGCGGTCTGGCTGGCTTTTGGCAACGCGAGGGGTTTTGCTGCACGACTGGTTACCGATTGCAACACCGTCAACGCGCGCGACGTGCACTCCGTTATCGAATAACGTCATCCGGCAACGGAGATCTGCATGAAAACGTCGACCTCGAGAGTGTTCGGTCCCCGCATCGCCGCGCTTGTGTTAGCAGTCGTTACGCTCACCGCGTCGACCGTATCGAATGCCGGCGTGTTCGTGTCCGTCACGATCGCTCCGCCGGTGCTGCCGGTGTACGAGCAGCCGCTGATTCCCGGTCCCGGATACCTCTGGACCCCGGGTTACTGGGCCTGGGGTCCGGACGGCTACTACTGGGTGCCCGGGACCTGGGTCCAGGCGCCGTACGTCGGCGCGCTGTGGACCCCGGGCTACTGGGGCTGGGGCGGGGGCGTGTACCTCTGGCACGCCGGCTACTGGGGCCCTCACGTCGGCTTCTACGGGGGCATCAATTACGGATGCGGATATACCGGCGTCGGATACCACGGCGGGTACTGGGAGGGCGGGGCCTTCCGCTACAACCGCGCGGTGAACAACGTCAACGTGACGAACATCACCAGCACCTACAACACCACGGTCGTCAACAACACCTCGGTGACGCGCGTGAGCTACAACGGCGGCTCCGGCGGCGTGATGGCGCAGCCGACGCCTCAAGAGCGGATCGCCGAGCGCGACCGGCATACGCCGGTGCTGCCCGTGCAGGCGCAGCACGAAATGGCCGCGAGCTCCAACCGTGCGCTGCTCGCCTCGGTCAACCGCGGTCACCCGGCCGTCGCCGCGACCGTGCGACCCGAGCGATTCACCGGCGCGCCAGGTTCTGCACGGAGCTTTTCGCAGCAGGCGGCCGTGCCGCAAGGGCCACCCCGGGCGCCGATGCGTCCACTGGCGCCGCCCCATCCACAAGCGCAAGCGCGGCCGCAGGGAGCTCCACCGCAGCAGGGGCGGCCGCACGATGCGCGAGCTCCGCGCGGGCCGGAGGAGCGGCCGGGCGAGCGTCAGCGCTCGTAATCGCACGCGCATCCTGGCGTGATACGCTCGATGCGAAGATTGCAGAGGTGCGCCGGATGTCCCGGTACGAGCTCGCCCAGTTGAACATCGCCGTCATGAAGGAGCCGCTGGAGTCGCCGGTGATGGCCGACTTCGTGGCGAACCTCGATCGCATCAACGCACTGGCCGAAACGTCGGCCGGCTTCGTCTGGCGGCTTCAGACCGAGGACGGCGATGCCACCGCGCTGCGGCCGATGGGCGAGAACACGCTGGTGAACATGTCGGTGTGGCAGGACGTCGAGTCGCTGACGGCTTTCGTCTACCAGTCGGCTCACCTCGAGATCATGCGTCGCCGCAGGGAATGGTTCGAACGGATGGCGGACGCATTCGTCGTGCTCTGGTGGGTGGCCGAAGGGCACCGTCCAAAAATCGACGAAGCGCTGGCGAAGCTGGCGCTGCTGCGCGAGAAAGGTTCGACGCCGGAGGCGTTCACCTTCCGGCAGGCATTCGGTCCGCCGGACGCAACGCAACCGCGCGCCCCGTTCGAACTGGGCGACGCGTGCCCGGCGACCTAGCTTCGAGCTGACACCACGCGGCAATTGCGGGCCTCGACGGCTCGCGGCGATCACGTTCCGGTTAGTGAAAACGGACGCGCGCAGCGCGCATGACGGTCACATGAATTGACGAGAGAATAGCCACTGCGATGCGCATCAGCGCGCGCGCGCACGGAGTAGCCTCGAATCCATGTCAATCAAGCAAAAGCTCGCCGACCTGGTGGCGGCGCTGCGATCAGGATGGCGCCGACCCGACACCGCGGTCGAGGCGCCGGCCCCTCAGGCGACCGTGGTGCGGGGGCAGCCGGGACAGTTCGTGTCGGGCGCCTATGCCAATCGGGACGGAGCCCGGCCCTACAAGCTCTACATCCCGACGAGTTATGCGGGGCAACGGCTGCCGCTCGTGGTGATGCTGCACGGTTGCATTCAGTCGGCCGATGCCTTCGCGAGGGGCACCCGCATGAACGCGCTGGCGGAGGAGCACCAGTGCTTCGTGCTGTATCCCGAGCAGACCCATGCGGCCAATCGTTCGCGCTGCTGGAACTGGTTCAAGCAGACCGACCAGCGCCGCGGCCAGGGCGAGCCGGCCATCATCGCCGGCATGACGCAGGAAGTCGTGGGCGCCTACGCAATCGACCCGGCCAGGGTCTATGTGGCGGGGCTGTCGGCCGGCGGTGCCATGGCCGCCGTGATGGCCACCGTCTACCCGGAGATCTACGCGGCGGTCGGCGTTCACTCGGGCCTGGCCTGCGGCAGCGCGCATGATCTTCCGTCCGCGCTCGCCGTGATGCGAGGAATGCCGCCCGCGTCCGGCGGCCCTTCCGACTCGACCGTGCAGGCACCGGCGACGCCGACCATCGTGTTTCACGGTGACCGGGACCGAACGGTGCATCCGCGCAACGGCGAGCATCTGGTTTCGCGATCGCTGCAGCAGAACGGCGCGTCCACAGACGGCTCGATCGAACGTGCTCAGGTGCCGGGCGGCCGCGCGTACACGCGCACCGTGCATCGGGATCTGACGGGGCGCGTCGTGCTCGAGTACTGGCGCGTGCATGGCGGTGGCCACGCGTGGTTCGGCGGCAGCCCGCGCGGCTCGTATACGGATCCGAAAGGGCCGGATGCGGCGCGTGAAATGATGCGTTTCTTCCTTCAGAACGTGCTGGACCCGCGCTCCAGCGCGCGCTCCGCGCAGGCGGTGCACTGAAGGGGCTGTGCGAGGCGCTCAGGCCGCCTGCGCGAACTCGCTGACGATGCGATTGAAGCGCTCGGGCTCGTCGACGAACAGCGCGTGGCCGGCGTGCTCGAACCACTCGATGCGCGTGGCGGGCCGCTCGTGCTGCAGGTTGCGCGCCTGCTCCAGGTAGCGGCTGGTCACGCAGTAGCACAGCGGCTTGGCGAAGGACCGCGCGATCTTGCGCCAGTGCTCGCGCGGAAACGGGTACGACAGCAGCGCGATGGAAGCATCGAGCGGCATTCTGAGCGCCGCCTGCTTCAGGCGCTCGATCTCGGCTTCGGGGCGCGGGTGGGCGAACATCCCCCGCACGAAGCGATCCATCGCGGCGGCGCGGTCGGCGCGCAGTTCCTCGATGAACTTCGACGGGCGCGGCGCCGGCGGCTCGCCGACCGAGTTGTCCACCAGGACCAGGCCCGCCAGCTGCGAATCGCCGAAGCGGTGCACCAGGTCCAGCGCGTCGAGCACCCCGAGCGACCAGCCGACCAGCACGGCCCGCGGCAGCGGCGCCAGCAGGTCGCGCAGATCGCTGGCGCGCTGCTCGGCCTCGTAGCCGGCCGCCGGTATGTCCGAGTCGCCCTGTCCGCGCGGGTCCAGCGCCAGCGTGTGGAAGCGCTGCCCGAGCCACTCCAACTGCGGCTGCCAGATGGTCGCCGGCATGCACCAGCCGGGCACCAGCACGATCACCGGCAGGGCCGGATCGGCAGCCGCAGGGCCCGCCTCCAGCACATTCAAGTGCACGCCGTCGCGGGTCGTGATTCGGAAGCTGCGCAGCGCGCTCTCCTCGGCCGCCGGAGCCGCGCCGGCAGGCGCGGCGAAGGCGGCCAGGGGCAGGGCCGCGATCAGGCGCCGGCGCGCACGAGAGACTCGCACGTCATGGCTCAGGTATCGCCGCCGGGCCGGCGCGCGACGATCACACCCGAGCGGCCTTCCTTGCGCCAGTTGTACCCGAACGGGAACGGCACCGGGTCGCTGTTGCCGGCCGAGGTGAAGGCCTCGTCCAGGTCCTTCTGATAGCGGTTCTCGAACAGCTTGACCGGCCGCTCGTACTGACCGAACAGCGAGATCTGGAAGCCGTCGTCGCGCAGGATCCGGTACGGCATGCCGGTGTCGTCCTGCACGATCAGGCGGGCGCGTTCCCCCACCACGCTGCGCACCTTCTTGAAGTTGCCCCCATGCAGCAGGTACGAGGCCGACTTCAGCAGCACCGTGGGCTGCTCGAACGAGCGCAGCCAGGGTACGAATTCGGGGTAATGGCGCAACTGCGCGTCGCTGACGTCCAGCGACAGGTACAGCAGCGCGCGCCGGGTCTTGTCGCGGTCGTCGAATTCGATCCGGACCGCGCGCAAGGGCAGCGCAGGCGGCGTGCCCGCCTTCGGGGCGGGCACGGAGGGCTTGCCCGGCGTAGCGCCTTGCGCGGAGCCGGGCCAGGGGTCGAACGGTTCGACGCTGTGCACGGTCAGGCCCAGCAGCCCCATCTGCGCCAGCAGCAGCGGCACCGTTCCCTGCAGGGTGTCGGTCTGCAGGTTCTCCTTCATGTTGGGCGTGATGAAGAAGTTCAGCGCGACCAGGTCGTTCAGGGCGCCGCGCAGGTCCGAGAAGAGCTGGCCCAGCTGGTGCTCGTCCATCTTCGTCAGCGCCGGCACCTCGCCGGGTGACTCCAGGCTGAAAAACACGTAGGTCTTGTAATCCGGGAACAGGGCGAACGCATTGACGAAATCCGGGCCGCTGAACGGGTAGATCAAGGCGGAGCCCGCGCGCGAAGGCGGCAGGGTGGCGTGCTGCCAGCGGTCCATCCGCTGCAGGCGATCCTGCAGCTGGCGGTCGCCGTAGCGGCTTGCCTTGCGGTGGGCGCGCCACGCATCCGTGCTCGCGACGGCCTGCAAGGCGGCGTCGCCCGACTGCGGGTCCACGCCGGCCAGCAGCCGCGCGATCGAGGTCAACTCCTCGGGCGAAGGCTCGACGCGGTCCGCTGCGGGCGGCGGCGGGGTGGCGGCGGGCTGGGCCGGCGGCTGTGCCGCTGCAAGCGCCAGGCAGGCGCTCAGGCAGGCGGCGCCCAGCGAGCCGGCCCGCGCGATACGGCCAGCGCCGGCGCGCAACCGCGCGCGAAATGTTCGGGAACTGTGCATCGGAAGTTTCAGCTCGTGTCGGAAGCGGGAAAAGCGTAAGCGAATTTTGCCACGCCCGATCCGGCCGGCCCGGCGTGCTGCGCCGCGGCTAGAATGGCGCCCATGCTGCGTCAGCGCACCCTGAAATCGCTGGTTCGGACGGTCGGCATCGGCCTCCACAGCGGAGCCAAGGTCGAGCTCGTTCTGCGGCCGGCGGCTGCCGAGACCGGGATCGTGTTCCGCCGCGTCGACATGGATCCGGTGGTCGAGATCGCCGCATCGGCCGAAGCCGTCGGCGATACCCGGATGGCTTCGACGCTGTTGCGCGACGGCGTGCGCATATCGACGGTCGAGCACCTGATGTCGGCCCTGTCGGGACTGGGCATCGACAACTGCTACGTCGATGTCGATGCGCCCGAGATCCCGATCATGGACGGCAGCGCCGCGAGCTTCGTGTTCCTGATCCGCTCTGCCGGAGTGCAGGAGCAGAACGCTCCGCGGCGCTTCGTGCGGATCCTCAGAGTGGTCGAGGTTCGCGAGGGCAGCGCCAGCGACGCGGGCTGGGCGCGCCTGGAGCCGCATTTCGGCTTCAAACTGCGCTTCTCGATCGATTTCGGTCACCCGGCCGTGGACGCCACCGCGCAGGACGTCGAGGTCGATTTCGCGCGCGAACCCTATGTCACGTCGGTCGCAACCGCACGCACCTTCGGCTTTGTCAGCGAGGTGGAGGCGCTGCGGGCGGCCGGACTGATCCGGGGCGGCAGCCTGCAGAACGCGATCGTGATGGACGAGTATCGCGTGCTGAACACCGAGGGACTGCGCAGCGGCGACGAGTTCGCCAAGCACAAGATCCTGGACGCGATCGGCGATCTGTACCTGCTCGGGCGCCCCCTGATCGCGGCGTACCGGGCGCACAAGTCCGGCCACGCGTTGAACAACCGGCTGCTGCGCGCACTGCTGGCCGACCGCTCGGCCTACGAGCTGGTGAGCTTCGATCGCGACGTGCCGGCGCCCGACGCGTTTATGCGTCCGGCGTTCGCATAGCCTCGCCTCGGTGCAGTGGCGGTGTTCCGTGCGCTGCTCGTCGCATTCGGCGTGGCGGTGACCGTCCTTGCGGTACGGTTCATCGTTACCGGACGCCGCGAGTACCTGAGCTGGGCGCTGCGGCTGCTCGCTGCCGCGCTGGTCTCAGGGGTCGTGTTCTTCGGCGTTCTGCTGGTCAAGCGCCTGGCCTGAGTCGCGCATTCGGGCGAGTCCGCCCCCCAGGCTGGCGGCCAGCCGCTGTGCGGCTCGGCGCAGCGACGAATCCGGCAATGTAAGCGCAAGCTTCTTTGCAAAATCAAGCACCGGCTCGATCCGGCGGGTCGGCTCGCGACTCGATCCGGGCCCGGCCGAGGCCCCGTGAGCCGTCTCTGTAGGGCCACGACGCTCGGATGAACTCAATGCGCGTGGTTGAACCCCAATTTTGATTTCGATAACGTCTAAACCCTGCTGGTTAAGGAGGCGAAGAAGGCGGGGTGCAGCCTGCCGCAGCTTGGCGACCTGCGCCGGATCTCGCGCATTCACTCGAAGTGTGGTGCCGTGCAGGTCGCAACCACCGGATCGGTCAGGGCGGAACTCTGGCAGGATGCTTCGGCATTCCGATTCGATCACGGCGGCGGCGCGTTGCGAGGCGCGGTAGCGGGCAAGCAGCGCCGAGCCGGCCTCCGATGCGGCCAGTGCGTCGGGCAGGTGTCGGGGTTTTGGGATCATCCGAACGGCGGGGGATCAGGTTGCGGCGAATTTGTGACGATATCCCGAATATGGCGCCTGCCGTTGACCGGTTGGTTCGAATCCGGACAACCGTCGGTGTGCAGCCGCGTCTGAACTCAGCGGGGAGGTTTCGGTGCAGTTGATCTTGGTTGACCGGCGACTGGCCCGGGCCCGCACGATGAACCTGTCACGGGCCACGATTGCCTGGGGCGTGCTGGGCGCTCTGACGGTGGTGGTGGTGGCGGTGGCTGCCTTGTACGCATTCACGTTCCGGCTGGCGGCACAGCGCGAGATCCCCGCGGTCAAGCAGCTGGTGTCGATCGTCATGCACGACCGGCTCGCGCACGAAGAGCAATACCTGCGCGACAACGTTTCGGCGATGGCCAGGATGGTCGGCGAGATGCAGGCCCGCCTGATGCGGCTGGACGCGCTGGGTGAGCGGGTGTCGAAGCTCGCCGGGATCCGGCCCGAAGAATTCGATTTCCGCGTGGTTCCGGGACTGGGCGGCGCCGAGCCGGCTGCCTCGCGTCCGCTGACCGTGAGCGAACTGGTGGTCCAGGCCCACAGCGTCGGCAAGGGACTGGATGAGCGGACCGACTATCTGAACGTGGTGGAATCCGAGCTCGTCTCCAACGCCGCCCGCAGCGCCCTGTTGCCGCGCAATACCCCGGTGGTCGAAGGATTCGTCGGATCCGGCTTCGGCATGCGCACGGACCCGTTCACCGGCGAATACACGATGCACAGCGGAATCGACTTCGCGGCCCCGGTCGGCACGCCGATTTTCGCGGCCGCAGGCGGCGTGGTGGCTTCGGCCGAGCTGCATCCTGCGTTCGGCAATCTGGTCACGATCGACCACGGCAACGGCCTGTCGACGCTGTACGCGCACACCAGCCGGATGGTCGTGAAAGCCGGCGACATCGTTCGCAAGGGCCAGCAGATCGCGCTGGTGGGCACCACGGGCCGCTCGACCGGCCCGCACCTGCACTTCGAGGTTCACGTGAACGGCGTGGCCCAGAACCCCTCCAGGTACCTGGCGAACCTGAAGCCGGGCTCGCCGCTGGCCGGCCTGGCGCCGCTGGCCCGTGCCGCAGTGGCCATGCCCGCGCTTGCAACCGTGGGCTCGGCACCGGCCGTAATCCCCGCAGTGGCGACGACGAGCCAGGCGACCCCGGTGACCCCGGCCGCGCCGCCTGCAGCGGCGAGCGCCGCCCCCGAAATTCCCTGAAACCGGCTCGGCCCGGTCGCGCGGCTGGCCCTGTCAGCTGCTGTGACATAATTTTGCCCGCGCTACCGGGCGCCTAGCCCAACGGCGGCGCGCATTCGCGCACGTGCGACCCCGCGTGTCCGGGCCGACCGCGGTCGAGCCGCATCGACGCTCCCATGATCTCCAAGCTACTCACCCAGATCTTTGGCAGCCGCAACCAGCGGCTGATCCGGCATTACCAGCGCAGCGTTGGCCGCATCAACGCGCTGGAAGCTCAGACCGAAGCGCTCAGCGACGAGGCCCTGGCAGCGCGCACGGGCGAGCTGCGCCGGCGGCACCAGGAGGGCGAGACGCTCGAGCAGCTGATGCCCGAGGCCTTCGCCGTGGTGCGCGAGGCGGCCAAACGCACGCTGGGCATGCGCCATTTCGACGTGCAGCTGATCGGCGGCATGGTGCTGCACGACGGCAAGATCGCCGAGATGCGCACCGGCGAGGGCAAGACGCTGACGGCCACGCTGGCGGTGTACCTGAACGCGCTGGCCGGCAAGGGCGTGCACCTGGTGACCGTGAACGACTATCTGGCCAGCCGCGACGCCGAGTGGATGGGGCGGGTCTACCGGTTCCTGGGCATGAGCGTGGGCGTGATCCTGTCGCAGCAGCCGACCGAGGACAAGCGCACCGCGTACGCCGCCGACATCACTTACGGAACCAACAACGAGTTCGGCTTCGACTACTTGCGCGACAACATGGAGTACCGGGCCGAGGACCGGCGCCAGCGCGGGCTGCACTACGCGATCGTCGACGAGGTCGACTCGATCCTGATCGACGAGGCGCGCACGCCGCTGATCATATCGGGCCAGGCCGAAGACAGCACCGACCTGTACCGCAAGATGAACGAGATTCCGCCGCTGCTGAAGCGGCAGGCCCAGGAGGACGGCGACGGCGACTTCTGGGTCGACGAGAAGCAACACCAGGTGCACGTGTCGGAGCAGGGCCACGAGCGGCTCGAGGAGATCCTGGCCCGGCGCGGCCTGCTGGCGCCCGGCGAGAGCCTGTACGCGCCGCAGAACATCCTGCTGATGCACCACCTGAACGCGGCGCTGCGCGCTCACCACCTGTTCCATCGGGACCAGCACTACGTGGTGCAGAACGGCGAAATCATCATCGTGGACGAGTTCACCGGCCGGTTGATGCCGGGGCGGCGCTGGTCGGAGGGCCTGCACCAGGCGGTCGAGTCCAAGGAAGGCGTCGACATCCAGCGCGAGAATCAGACGCTCGCTTCGATCACGTTCCAGAACTACTTCCGGATGTACGGCAAGCTGGCCGGCATGACCGGCACCGCGGACACCGAAGCCTACGAGTTCCAGGAGATCTACCGCCTCGAGACGGTGGTGATTCCGACCCACAAGCCGATGATCCGGATCGATCAACAGGACAAGATCTACCGGACCGTACGCGAGAAGTACCAGGCGATCCTGGACGACATCCGCGAATGCCACGCCCGGGGCCAGCCGGTGCTGGTGGGCACGACCTCGATCGAGAACTCCGAGGTTCTGTCGAGCCTGCTGACCAAGAGCGACCTGCAGCACCAGGTGCTGAACGCCAAGCAGCATGCGCGCGAGGCCGAGATCGTGGCGCAGGCCGGCAGTCCCGGGGTCATAACCATCGCGACCAACATGGCCGGCCGCGGCACCGACATCGTACTGGGCGGCAATGTCGAGAAGAAGATCGACCAGTTGCGGGCCGATCTGGAGGTTCCGGAGGAGGACAAGCGCGGGCGGATCGAGACGCTGCGCAGCGAATGGCAGCAGTTGCACGAACAGGTGGTGGCGGCCGGGGGACTGAAGATCGTCAGCTCCGAGCGGCACGAGTCGCGGCGCATCGACAACCAGCTGCGCGGGCGCTCGGGCCGACAGGGCGACCCGGGAGAATCGCGCTTTTACCTGTCGATGGAAGACCCGCTGCTGCGGATCTTCGCGGGCGACCGGATGCGGGCGATCATGGACCGGCTGAAGATGCCGGAAGGCGAGGCGATCGAGGCCGGCATGGTGACCCGCTCGATCGAGACCGCGCAGCGCAAGGTCGAGGCGCGCAACTTCGATATCCGCAAGCAGCTGCTCGAGTACGACGACGTCGCCAACGAGCAGCGCAAGGAGATCTACCGGCTGCGCAGCGACGTGCTGGAAAGCGCCGACGTGTCGGAGATGGTGACCAACCTGCGGCGCGGCTTCTTCACAGACCTGTTCCGCGGGTTCGTGCCCGAGGACACGATCGAGGAGCAGTGGGACATCGCCTCGTTGGAGCGCACGCTGAAGGACGACTGGCAGGTCGAGCTGCCGATCAAGCAGTGGCTCGACGAGGAAAAGGACGTGAACGACGCCGCCCTGCTGGAGCGCATCCTGAAGGCGGTCGACCAGTTCTACGAGGCCAAGCGCGCCACGGTCGATCCGGCCATGTTCATCGGACTGGAGCGCTCGATCCTGCTGAACATGATCGATCAGCACTGGCGCGAGCACCTGGCCGCGCTCGATCACCTGCGCCAGGGCATCCACCTGCGCGGCTACGCGCAGAAGCAGCCCAAGCAGGAATACAAGCGCGAGGCCTTCGAGCTGTTCGGTCTGATGCTGGACCGGGTTCGCGCCGACCTGGTCCGGTTCCTGATGAGCGTGAGGATCCAGACGCGCGAGGAAATCGAGCGCACCGAGTCGCGCATCGAGCAGGAAGCCGAGCGCCGCGTCGAGCAGGCCCAGGCGCAGCATGCCGAATTCGGGCCCGCAGCCGTTGCCGCCGCCGCCGAGGCGGAGGCGGCCGAGGGCGAGGGCGGCGCAGCGGTGGCCGTGGCGGCGCCGCCCGCACCGGCCGCGCAGCCGTTCCGCCGGTTCGGAGAGAAGATCGGGCGCAACGATCCGTGTCCGTGCGGCAGCGGCCGCAAGTACAAGCTCTGTCACGGCCGCGTGGCCTGATCGCGATGGCAGTCGGCCTGCGCGCTCCTGTCGCAAGCAGCCTGCGGCCGGTCGCAGGCTGCGAGCTGGGCTGGGCCGAAGCCGGCATCCGCAAGGCCGGCCGCAAGGACCTGCTGCTGATCCGGCTGGCCGACCAGACCTCGGCCGCGGGCGTGTTCACGCGCAACCGGTTCTGCGCGGCGCCGGTCCAGTTGTGCCGGGCCCATCTGGCGGTCGCTCGCCCGATCCGCGCGCTGCTGGTCAACTCGGGCTGCGCCAACGCAGGAACCGGGCCGGCGGGTCTGGCCGCTGCCAAGCGCACCTGCGAGGCGGCGGCCGCGCTGATCGGATGCGAGCCGTCCCAGGTGCTGCCCTTTTCGACCGGCGTGATCATGGAGCCGTTGCCGGTGCAGGCGATCATCGACGCGTTGCCGCAGGCGGTGGCGCGCCTGCAGCCGTCGGCCTGGCTGGAGGCGGCCGAATCCATCATGACCACCGACACGGTGCCCAAGGCCGCCTCCGCCTCGTGCGACCTGGGCGGCACGCCCATCGCGGTCACCGGGATTGCCAAGGGCGCCGGCATGATCCGCCCCGACATGGCGACGCTGCTCGCGTTCGTCGTGACCGATGCGGCGGTCGCGCCGGCCGTGCTGTCGGAGCTGACCCGCCGGGTTGCGGGCGAGTCGTTCAACCGGATCACGGTCGATGGCGACACCTCGACCAACGATTCCTTCGTGGTGGCGGCCACCGGAGGCGGCGCTGCGCCGCCGGTTGCCAGCCTGCAGGATCCGCGCTGCGCGCAGCTTCAGCGCGCGATCGGCGATGTGGCGGGCGAGCTTGCCCTCGCGATCGTGCGCGACGGCGAGGGCGCCAGCAAGTTCATCCGGATCGAGGTCGAAAACGCGCGCACCGGGCAGGAGGCATCGACGGTCGCCTACGCGGTGGCGCACTCGCCGCTGGTGAAGACGGCAATGTTCGCGTCCGATCCCAACCTGGGCCGGATCCTGTCGGCCGTGGGCGCCAGCGGCATCGGGGACCTGGATCCTTCCCTCGTGCAGCTGCACCTGAACGATGTGTGGGTCGCGCGGGACGGCGCCCGCCACCCCGACTACCGGGAGGAAGATGGCCAGCGCGTGATGAGAGGCGCCGAGATCCTGGTGCGGATCGCGCTGGGCCGCGGCACGGCGCAGGCCACGGTGTGGACCTGCGACCTGTCGCACCGGTACGTGTCGATCAACGCCGACTACCGCAGCTGAGCGCGCGCCCGCTACTGCCGATGTCGCTGCCGCCCCACCTGATCGAGCGCCTGGAGGAGCTGCTGCGGCGCCTGGAGCCGCTGCTGCCGTCGCCCGCTCCGGTCGACTGGAGCGCGCTCGCCTTCCAATGGCGCCGCCGCAGCTACCTGGGCGCCACGGTCGGTCAGCTGCTGCCGGTGCGCAACATGGCCTCCATCCTGCCGGAGGACCTGAAGCACGTGGACGCACAGAAGCGCGCGATCCTGCGCAACACCGAGCAGTTCGTGCGGGGTCTTGCCGCCAACAACGTGCTGCTCACCGGAGCGCGCGGCACCGGCAAGTCTTCCCTGGTGCGCGCCTGCCTGGCGCGCTACGCCGCCGACGGGCTGCGACTGATCGAGGTCGACCGGCACGACCTGATCGATCTGCCCGACATCGTGGCGCGGCTGGCGGGGCGGCCCGAGCGCTTCGTACTGTTCTGCGACGATCTGTCGTTCGAGCCCAGCGACGCTTCGTACAAGGCGCTCAAAGCGGCGCTGGACGGATCGCTGGCGGGCCAGGGCGACAACGCGCTGATCTACGCGACCTCCAACCGGCGCCACTTGATGCCCGAATTCATGCGCGAGAATCTGGACGCCGGCTATGACGCCGACGGCGAACTGCATCCGGGCGAATCGACCGAGGAAAAGGTCTCGCTGTCGGAGCGCTTCGGGATGTGGCTGTCGTTCTACCCGTTCCGCCAGGAGGATTTCCTGGACATCGTGGACCACTGGCTGGCGCGCTTCGGGGTCGATCCGTCGGCGGCCGCGCCGGCTCGCGCCGAGGCGCTGCAGTTCGCGCTGGCGCGCGGGTCGCGGTCCGGCCGCGTGGCCCAGCAATTTGCGCGCGACTTCGCGGGGCGCGCCGGACTGGCGCAGCGGTGAGTGAAGCGCCGCCGCGGCCCGTCGTCCGCGTCGCGGTGGGCATCGTGGTGCGCGCCGATCGCGCGGTGCTGCTGGCCGACCGGCCCGGCGCAAGAGCCTACGCGAGCTACTGGGAGTTCCCGGGCGGCAAGATCGAACCGGGCGAGTCGGTCGAGCACGCGCTGGCGCGCGAGCTGACCGAGGAGCTGGCGATCACGGTGACCGAATCGGTGCCGTGGGTCGTGTACGACTTCGATTATCCGCACGCGTATGTGCGCCTGTATTTCCGGCGCGTGTACGACTGGCACGGCACGCCCGCTCCGGTCGAAGGCCAGCGCCTGGTGTTTCACCACCCGGGAACGCCGGGGCCCGATCCGCTGCTGCCGGCTGCGCGCCCCGTGATGCGATGGCTCGAGCTGCCGGATCGGCTGAACTGGGCGGCTGTCGATCGCACGCAGCCGCTGGTGCAACCGGAGGCGCACCCGATCGGCGGAGCGCACTGGATGGCCTCGGTGGTGCGCAACCCCGAGGAGCTCACGCTGGCGGTGGCTGCTGGCGCCGACTTTGCCGTGGCGACCGAGATGGCCGATGGCGATCTGGCCGCGCTGTGCGAGGCAACGCCGATCCCGGTGTACGCGCACGACCCGGGCGGCGCCGATGCGCTGAAGCGGATGCGGCGCCTGGGCGCCCACGGGCTGATCGGGGCGGACGGTTCTGGCCGGGGACCGCCAGGTGCCTCAGCGGCCGCTACTGAGGGGAAGGGGTAGCCGGGGGGTCGAAGCCGCGAATGGTCGGACCCGACCCAAGCTGACATCGGGTCACGTCCGCTATCGGGCCGAGTGCAGTTGGGCGGAGATCGGCATCAACGTGCCGCTTGCGCGGATTTTGGCGTTGCCAACAGGCTTGCAGCACGCGAGATGGGCACGGCGAAATTCGAGCCGGAGAAGTCAGACAAAACGGCGAAGTTCACTCCGATCACTTTTCCGTTGGAATCGAATACCGGGCCACCGGATCCACCATGAGTTGTTTGTGCGTCGTAGACCAGTTGATCGGGGCCAACGACGCCTAGATGGCCCTGCGTCACCAACGGTCGGATCAGCTTTCTGCGTGCAAGCTCTCGCACAAGACCTTCCGTGTCGTTCCCCGCTGCCCGGGCGATCTGTTTGAGCGTAGGCTCGTCGATACGCGCAAGTATCCCTTGGACCCCCGTGGGGTATCCAATCAAGACGACCGGGCTACCCGAAATTGCGGCTTGCTGATCGATTGTGACTGGCCGCGGACGGCTCTGAGGCAGATCGACTGACGCTAGCCCAAGGTCAAAATCCTCGCTCAAGCCGTGTACGTGCAGAGGCATCGGCGTTTCGTACCCCGGAAAATAAGCCCACATCGACTCGATGGTCGGCTCGAAAGTATCACTGGGTACAGGGATCGCTTGAGCGTTGTGCCACCACGGTTGGAGTACGTGATGATTGGTGAGGATGTGACCAGCGGTATCGATCAGAAAGCCACTTCCAAATACGTGCAGGTAAACGGGCCGGCTGCCGCCTTCAGTGGTGACGGCGACATTTCCCTTGTCATCGGCAAGCGGATTGCCGTTCGCGTCAAGACCGGCAAACATGAGTCGAGCCCCACTCTTCCTGTCGTGAAACCCTACGATCGCGTAGATCAGACAAACGCTGTTTGAATAATCCCGGACGATCTCCTGCGCGATGCGCGACTCGTTCTCGAGTTTTCCGATCCGAGAGTCGGTCTGCTTCAAACGGCTGTCAAGATCAGCCAGGGACCCGCCGGTCGAGGTAGAGATCTGCTTGCGCAGGTCTGCACTCTCTGCCCGCAACTCTTCCAATTGCTTGCTCACCGAAGCACTCAATTCCTGATTCTGTGCTTCGCGGCTCTTTTGTGCGCGCTCCAGAAGCTGACCTTGAGTCAGTATCTGCGAGCGCAGACTCTCCAGCTGCAAAACAAGGCTCGCATTCGATTTGCGACTGACCTGGGCGTTTCGGACAGCAATACCTACGCCGATCACCGCTAGAGCAGCTACCACCCCAAGTGCAATCCAGCGTCTCTTTCCCGTCTGTTTTTGCGCGACGATCGCGGACAACGCCGCTTCAGCTTCGTGCTCTCTCTTCTTGGCGCCGAGCACCTCTAAGCGCAAGCGATCATCCGGTGCCTTCTCACGCAGCTGCGCCCGGATTCGGGCGAAGAGCTCAACCCGCTCAAAAGGAATACTCAGGACATCGTCCGCACCCAGATCGAGAGCACGGCTGCGCTCCAAAGGCCCACCGTCAGCGAGAAGGATTATCTTCACTGGCGCCGTGGCCTCATTGCCTTTGAGCTGTGTCAGAAGACCACAGCAGTCGAGCGTGCGCACATCCGTCTGCAGCAGAATCAGATCAGGCTGCTGCTGAAGAACTGTCCGCACATCCGCGCTCTGCGGCGTGGCAACGTCGTACCCAGCGCGAGAAAGTTCCGACACGAGGCTCGTGCTCAAATCCTGGGCGACACGAAACAAGAGAATCTTTGGCATGCCCTATTCTCGCTCTAAGCGACTCGTTCTTCGTCCGGGAAGTGACCGAATCGCTGACGCCAGATCCGAGCGCGACTCGATCGACTTCCCTTGCAGTTCATAGTGATCGACAAATACCTCCAGCCAGATCCGCGGTTCGGCCGATCGTAAGGAGCCTTGGGCCTGCCCATAGGATGCCAGATGCGTAAACAGGCCAGCGACGAGCACGATGAGTTTTCGCATGGACATCGCTAGCCGCCGCGCGGACGCAAGCCCGGGTTCGGTACCCGGGCCGCCATGGCGGCGATTTTCCTAGGGGCCGACTCCCGCACCAGCAGCGTGGCGCAACTGCCCATCACGATGGCGCCGGTCATGTACCACGCCGGCGCCAGCGGGCTGCCGCTCACGTCGATCAGCCATTTCAGGATGAACTGCGTCGATCCGCCGAAGCCGGCGATAGCCACGGCATACAGCGTGGCGAACGTTCCGGAGCGGATCGCTGCGGGCAGCGATTCGGCCAGGCACACCTGAATCGGAATCGTCGCCAGGTCCACCAGCACGCTCACCAGCGCCATCGACGCGTATACGATCGCCACGCCCGGCGCCCGATTCATCACGATGAAGGTGGGCAAGGCCAGCACGAAGAGGGCCGCATACGCCGCCAGCGTGACGGGCCGGCGGCCGAAGCGGTCCGACAGGATTCCGCTCGCCAGCGCGGCCGACGCTTCGGCAAATCCGACCACGATCGTGGCGCCAAAGGCCAGATTGGGGCTCATTCCCAGGCTGTCCTGGGCGTAAGTCGTCATGTAGCTGAGCACGTAACCGCAGATGGTCGCCGACCCCAGCATGAACAGCCCCAGCACGACCAGCCGCACGGGCACAGGAGGTCTGGCGGCGCGCGGCCCGGCGGCATCCCGCGCCGGCATCGTCTCCGGCAGCGCGCGGCGCATCCACAGGCCCAGCGGCACGATGGTCACGCCCAGTAGAAAGGCCAGCCGCCAGCCCCACTGATCGAGCGCCGCCGGCGACATGGCGCTGGACAGGACGAACCCGACGATGCCAGCGGCGCAGATGGCCAGGTCCTGGGTGGACGCCTGGATCGAAACGTACAGGCCGCGCCGCTCGGGCGGAGCCGCTTCCACCAGATATGCGCTCGACGGGCCGACCTCGCCGCCCACGGCAAAGCCCTGCAGCAGGCGAAACAGCAGCAGCAGGATCGGCGCCGCCATCCCGATGCGGGCGAACGAAGGTGTCAGGGCAAGCCCCAGGCTGGCCACACCCATCAGCGTGAACGACAGCGTCATCGCCGCCCGGCGGCCGGCGCGGTCGCCGTAGCCGCCGATCAGGATTCCGCCCAGCGGCCGGGTGATGAAGCCGATACCGAACGTCGCCAGCGTGTACAGCAATCCGTGCGAGGTCTGCGATTCGGGGAAGAAGCTGTGCCCGATCTGGATGGAAAAGAAGGAGAAGCTCAGGAAATCGTAGAACTCGAGGCCATTGCCGGCGGCAACAGCGACGATCTGGTGCAAGCGCAAATGCGCGCGTTGCGCCAGATCCGGCGTTCCAGGAAGCGCGATAGCGTCGACCGGTCGAGTCCTTTTGTTTCGTCTTCAGGCCAAGCCGGCTACGGCTCCGAGAGCTTGGTTTCGACCTGGCTCGCCACGTCCGGCGCGGCGTCGATCTGCTGGACGCGACTGTCGGCGCCCCACACCAGGGCGAACGCGTGATTTTCGTCGGTGCCGTAGGTCCAGCGCGACGCATCGGTGGACGGCGTTGCGTCCATCCGCGGGTATCCCAGCGAAAAGATCGCCTGCTCCTTCGTCATGCCGACGGCGACCTTGCCCGCGCGGATGGCCTTCTGAACCGCAGGCGCATAACCCGCCACGGTCGCCTTCGGATCGTCGCGAACGACGACCTTGGCCAGGAACTCGCCGAAGGCCCGTTTGCCGACGTCGTTGTCGAACCCGATGCGCATTTTGCGGCCCTCGATCAACACCCGCGCGCGATCGGGGCCGGCGTCCTTGACGACGACGCGCGAACCGGCCGGAATCATCGGCAGCGAGGTCCAATTGCTGTCGCCGATCCAGTCGTCGTCATAGTGCAGGTTGCAGCAGGTAAACGAAGCAGTTGCACGGACCTTGACCCATTCCGGGTCGTCGGCCTGTTTGACGATCTTCTCCCCGACGACCAAGCCCGTCGCATCTTCCTCGATCCAGACCTCCGCGTGGAATCGGTCCAGCGCGCCGTTGATACGGTACCGCTCGCCCTCGCGCAGGTCGACCTCGACCACGCCCTCGACCGGTCCTGCAGTTCCGCTTCCAAGAAGCGATTGAATGGGCGCCGCGTAGTCGTGGATCGCATACAGTTTCAGGCGTCTGTGCCCGGCGGGAACCGGCCGGCCGTAGGGAACCAGCCGCATGTTGACGCCTTGTCCAGACGAAGCCGCGTGGCTGGCGCGCAGACTGTCCCACTTCGGGGCCGCACCATCGACCTGGGTCAGGATAAAGAAGGTTCCGCCATGCCGGCCGCCGCCGGTTGCAGAATCGGCCACGAAGGCGCTCGGTCCAGCGACCGGAGGCTCGCTGTGGTCGAACATGGCGCAGCCCTGCAGCAGGGCGAACGCCCACACAACGGGTACGAGACGTGCCACGGTGGATCTCCCGGTCCGTTCCACAGTGCCGTCCCGTCTCGGAACCGCAATGCTGACCACGGCCTCCCAGCCCGTCACATTACCCCGGACAGGCGCATTCGAAAATAGGCCGGCGGACGGTTCGGATCCGGGACCGGGTCCGGATTTTCGCTACCCGTCGATCCTTGGCAAGACAGATGCTGCAGGTGACGGTCGAGTTCCTGCGCCAGCACAATCCGCCGGACTGACCGGCGTTCAGCCGGCGGCAGCCGCCCGGGCGATGTCGTCCGCGATGACGGCGGCGTTCATGATGAAGGTATGTACTTTTCTTACGGTCGTGACCGGAATACCCGGAATCGCGGTCTCCTCGACGCACAGGATGGCGTCGTTGGGCTCGCCGCCGAACGGAAGGCCGGGTCCTGCGGGGCCGCCGGTTCCGGCGTATATCCGGGTCGGGCAGCCTGGCACAGGAAGCGTATCCATGAACTTCGCGTCCGCGAGCAGCTGACCCATCTGACCCGTCGCCAGGCGATACAAGCGATGCGCTGCGAGCGCGCGGGCCGCACGGCACGCCCGTGTCGGCGGGGCAATGAAGAAGCAGGCCACGGGAGCGTTCCGCAGGCTCGGGTAAACGGACCGCAGCAGGACGGTTCCGAGCGAGTGGCCGACGAGCACGAAGGGTGCACGGCCGGCCTTCCGATCGATGAAATTGCGCAGGCGCTCGGCGCAGCCCGGGAAGGATTCGAACGTCGCCGAGTAGGCGAAAAGGGCCGGGTGCAGCCCCCGGTTGTGAAGCCGCAGGGCCAGCACCAGCATCGAAGCCGGGGTGCGTCCCATGCCGTGTACCAGGATGGCGCGCATCGTTATACCGCCCCATTGCGCGCGCCGATCCCCATCGACCAGAATGCTATGCGCGTTTCCACACTGGCCTGAAATTTCGGTGCGTGCGAGTCGATCCTTGAAATCGGCCCTGGCAAGACCGGACCTCCTGATCGCTCCGTGGATCAGGATACTCGTCGCGCTGGCGGCGCTGATCTTTGCCGCGGCCTCGCAGCCGGCGCCGCTGGAGGCCTACGGCCGGCTGCCGTCGCTCGAGCATGTGCGCCTGTCGCCCGACGGTACGCGATTCGCATTTGTAAAGGACGTCGACACGGAGCGCATCATCGTGATCAAGTCGCTCACCGATGGCGCGCTGCTGGGCGGTCTGCACATCAAGGACGCGAAAGTGCGCAGCGTCGAATGGGCCGATGACAATCACCTGTTGATCCTCACGTCGGAGACGAGCTTGCCGGATTTCCTGAGCGGCGACGAATCGGAATGGCCTCTGCTGCAGGTCTTCGACATCGCCACGAGGAAAACCAGGCCCGTTCCGGACTATTTGCGCGAGCAGGACGTGATGAACGTGATCGCCGGCCGCATCATGGTCCGGCGCGTGGATGGCCATACGACCCTGTTCTTCCCCGGCATCTACCTCACGACCCGGACCCAGAAGGCGCTGCTGAAGGTCGATCTGGACAGCGGGCGGCAGAGGATGGTTCGCTATGGCTCCCCCGACACGCTGGACTGGCTGGTCGACAGCGAAGGAAACGTGGTCGCCGAGGAGGACTATTCCGAGCGAAAGAAGCGCTGGTCCGTGTCGATGTTGCGCGATGGAAAGCTCCAGGAGGTTGCCGGTGGCCAGGCCGACATCAGCTTTCCCCGCATGCTCGGGTTCGGTCCCGTTGCCGACACGCTTCTGATGCAGGCGGGCCCGGACGAGGAGCCGGCGTGGAGCTTGCTGTCACTGAAGGATGGCAGCCCGGTGCCGGCGATCGGCGAGGGCAAAGCGCTCGATGACCCGATCATGGACCGCCTGACTCACCGGGCGATCGGCGGTTCGTACTGGGACGACGACGACGAGCGATACGTGTTCTTCGAGCCGCGACTGCAAAGGAGCTGGGACGCGATCGTCCGGGCCTTTGCAGGCGATCATGTGGATTTTGTATCGGCTTCGGCTGACCTGAAGAAGATTCTCGTGCTCGTGGACGGACCGAAGTTCGGATACGGGTACCGGCTGGTCGATCTGGGCACTCATACGGCCGATCCGGTCGGCGATGTCTACGAGGGAATCACGGAGCCGATGCAAGTCCGCCCCATCCGCTATCCGGCCGCGGACAACCTGGAAATCCCCGGCTACGTGACCCTGCCGAAGGGCCGGGTTGCGCACGGCCTGCCGCTGGTCGTGCTGGTACACGGCGGTCCGGAGTCGCGCGACACCGCGCGTTTCGATTGGTGGTCGCAATCCCTGGCGGACCAGGGATATGCCGTGTTGCGGTCCAACTTCCGCGGCTCGGCCGTCAGTTCCAGATTCACTGCGGCCGGCTTTGGCGAGTTCGGTCGAAAGATGCAGACCGACCTGTCCGACGGCGTGCGCTACCTCGTCAAGGAGGGCATCGCGGACCCCGCCCGCGTCTGCATCGTCGGGGCGAGCTACGGAGGCTACGCCGCGCTGGCCGGCGTGACACTCGATGCCGGCGTCTACCGATGCGCAGTGTCGGTCGCGGGCATTTCTGATTTGAAGGCGTTCCTCAGGTGGGTCAACGAAGGGCATCTCGCCAGGAACAATCGCGAGCAGCGGTACTGGGACCGCTTCATCGGTGTCAGCGGTCCGGGAGACCCGCTGCTGGAGAAGATCTCGCCCATCCGGCGTGTCGAATCCGTCAGCGTGCCGGTGCTGCTGATTCACGGCAAGGACGACACGGTGGTTCCCTATGACCAGAGCGACGACATGTACGATGCCCTTCGGCACGCTGGCAAGACGGTCGAGTTCGTCAAGCTCAAGCAGGAGGATCACTGGCTGTCGCGCGGCGAGACGCGGCTGCAGATGTTGCAGGCTACGGTCGCGTTCCTGCGCAAGCACAATCCGCCGGATTAGCCTGCGGCCGGCTGGCCGGTGCGACGCTAAGCCTCGTCCCCGCTGGCTCCCGGGGGCGGTTCAGCGCCAGCATCGGGTGCCCCGTCAGCCGGCCCGCCCGCGATCCGGTGCCGTTCCGCCGCCCACGCGCCCAGATCGATCGTGCGGCAGCGCTCGGAGCAGAACGGCCGGAACCGGCTCGATTCGATCCAGGCCACCGGCGCTGCGCAGGTCGGGCACTTCACTTGCGTCGCCGCCATCGTCAGTCTCCGGGGGGCCGTTGCCGGGCCCGGCTCAGAACGAGCACAGCGCCAGATCGAACTGGATGTCGCGTTCGATCGGACGCGGTTTCAGATCGCGGTCCGCGGTCGTGAACCGGATCCACAGCATGTACTTGTTGGCGCTGATCTCGGGGATCGCTCCCAGCGATTTGTCCAGCCGGACCTGCAGCAGCGAATACGTTCGCCCCTGCAGCATCTGCTGGAAGGAGCCGGTCTGGGCGACGCGGGCGCTGTGCTGGGCGCTCTCGCGCAGCAGCCTGAGCACGATGGCCAGGGCCTCGTTGAATTGCGCCAGCGGTGCGACCCAGGTCTGCAGATCGGCGATGCGCTCGGCCGCCGGCCGCATCAGCCAGGCGTGGTAGGACGGCAGATCGAACTCGCAGGTGCCGCCCGGGATGATCGCGCGTGATCGGATGCTCATCAGCCATTCGTTGTCGCGCAGGTGCTGGCCGGCGCGACCGGCGGTGGCGCCCAGCCCGGCCTGAGCGGCGTCGATCTGCTCCAGCACCGAATTGAGCACGTTCTCGGCGACCTGGGGATTGTTGCGCAGCGCCTGCAGCGACTGCTTGTGGCGTTCCAGCTCCTGCAGCAGCTCGGTCCTCAGATCCGAGCGCGAGGTCACCTCGAGCACCTCGAACAGCGTCAGCAACGCGGTGTGGTGGCAGAAGCAGTGCTGCTGCGCGCAAAAGTAGCTCAGCTTCTCGAGCAGATCCTCCAGGCGCAGCAAGGTGCGCACCCGTTCGGTGAACGGGTATTCGTACAGAACGTGCTGGAGCTGCTCCATCGGCGCGGACGGGGATGCCGGTTCGAAGATATCACACGCCCCTGCGCGCCGCGGCGGCGTCGCGGTACAGCGCATGCAGGCGGCGCGCGCGCTGCTGCAGCGCCGCCACACTGGCACCGTTGAACACGACGTCGTCGGCCAGCGCCAGCCGCTCGGTGCGGTTCGGTTGCGCCGCCACGATTGCTTCGACCTCGGCCTGCGCCAGGCCACGCTGCAGCGCGCGCGCCGTCTGCAGCTCGACCGGGCAGTCGATCACCACGACGCGGTCGAGCCCCTGTGCGCGGGCGCTGGCCGCGGTGAGCAGCGGAACGTCGAACAACAGGTAGCCAGCGCCGGACGCGAGCGCCTCGGCCGTCTGCCGGGCCCGTTGCCAGATCATCGGGTGCAGCAGCGCTTCCAGGCGAGCGCGCGCTTGCGGTTCACTGAACACCCGGGCCCTGAGGCGGGCGCGGTCCAGCGCGCCGCTGCGATCGATCACCTCTTCGCCGAACCTGGCGCGAATCGCCCCGATGGCGGCGCCGCCGGCTGCGGTCAGTTCGCGCGCGATCTCATCCAGATCGATCAGCCCGGCGCCCAGTTCGGCCAGCATCCGTGCCAGCGTCGACTTGCCCGATCCGATCCCCCCGGTGAGCGCGATGGTCAGGGGTTTGTGCACGGGTGGCCGCCCTCGCTCTGCCGGGCTCGCCTCAACGCAGCCCCACCAGCGGGGCCACCCGATCTCCGTACAGCAGGATCAGGAAACCGGCGGCCGCCAGGTAGGGACCGAACGGGATCGGTATCTCGCGGCCGCGGCGCGCCAGCACGATCAGCCCCAGGCCGACCAGCGCCCCCACCAGCGAGGACATCAGGATGATCGGAAGCAGCATCTTCCAGCCCAGCCAGGCACCCAGCGCGGCCAGCAGCTTGAAGTCGCCGTAGCCCATGCCTTCCTTGCCCGTCACCAGCTTGAACACCCAGTACACCGCCCACAGGCACAGGTACCCGGCCACCGCGCCGATCACGGCCTCCGGCAGCGGCGCATAGGTCGGGCGCAGATTCACCAGCAGGCCGAGCCACAGCAGTGGCTGGGTCAGATCGTCGGGCAGCAGCGTCGTGTCGGCGTCGATCGTCGCCAGCGCCAGCAGGAAGGCGGTCAGGACCAGGCCTGCGACGCCCGCAGCCGACCAGCCGAAGTGCGCGGCGACCCAGGCAAACAGCAGCGCCGTGAGCGCCTCGATCAGCGGGTAGCGCGCCGAGATCGAAGCCGCGCAAAAGGCGCAGCGCCCGCGCAGCGCCAGATACGAGATGACCGGGATGTTGTGTGCGGCGCTCAGCGCGTGCCCGCAGGACGGGCATTGGGATCGCGGCACCCACAGGTTGTAGCGCGGCGCCTCGGGCGCGGGCCGGCCCTCCAGCTCGGCGCACTGCGCCTTCCACTGCGCCTGCAGCATCCGCGGCAGCCGGTGCACCACCACGTTCAGGAACGAGCCGACCGCCAGCCCCAGGACCGCGGCGATCCAGGGGAACAGCGGCCGGATATCAGGATCCAAAGCGCAGTCGGATCAGCGCAGGCGAGTCCACCCGGATCAGACGACCTGGCCGAGCTTGAAGATCGGCAGGTAAATGGCCACCACGATGCTGCCGATGATTCCGCCCAGCACCACCATGATCAGCGGTTCGATCAGGCTGGCCAGCGCATCGACGGTCTCGTCGACCTCGCGTTCGAAGTAGTCGGCCACCTTGGAAAGCATCGTGTCCAGCGACCCCGACTCCTCGCCGATCGCGGTCATCTGGACCGCCATCGGAGGAAAAACGCCCGAGTTCTGCATCGCCTGTGCCAGGCTGGTGCCGATGTTGACCTCGGCCTGGATCTGCCGGGTCGCTTCCTTGTACACCGCGTTGCCCGAGGCCGGCCCGACCGAGTCCAGCGCCTCCACCAGCGGCACCCCGGCCGCGAACGTGGTGGCCAGCGTGCGCGTCCAGCGCGCCACGGTCGCCTTGTGGATCAACTGGCCGATCACCGGGGGCTTCAGCAGAAAGCGGTCCATGGCCATCTGCACCCGCGGTGAGCGTCGCCACGACTGGTACAGGATGTAGACGGTGCCGACGCTTCCGCCCAGCAGTACGTACCAGTAGCCGTGCACGAAGTCCGACATCTTGATCACGATCTGCGTCGGCAACGGCAGATCGGCGCCGAAACTGGTGAACACCTGCTTGAACGCCGGGATCACGAAGATCATGATCACCGAGGTCACCAGGATCGCGACCAGGATGATCATGGTGGGGTAGAACAGCGCCTTCTTGATCTTGCCTTTCAGCGCGATCGTCTTTTCCTGGTACGTGGCCAGACGGTCCAGCAGGGTCTCCAGGATGCCGGCCTGCTCACCGGCCGCGACCAGGTTGCAGAACAGCGCGTCGAAGTACAGCGGATACTTGCGAAACGCCTGGTTCAGGCTGGTTCCGGTCTCCACATCGCTGCGGATGTCGTTCAGCAGCCGCGACATCGATGGATTGGAGTGACCGCGGCCCACGATGTCGAAGCACTGCATCAGCGGAACGCCCGCCTTCAGCATCGTTGACAGCTGGCGCGTGAACAGGGCCAGGTCCTTGCCCGAGATCCTGCGCCCGCGCGGCAGGGTCTGCTTCTTGATCTTGGTGGCCAGCACGCCGCGCCGCCGCAGCGAGGCCGCCACCACCGACTCGCCGCCCGCGCGCATTTCTCCGCGGAGCACGCGGCCGGCCTTGTCGCGCCCCTCCCACAGGTACAGGAACTCGCGGACCGCTTCGCGTGGACGCGCCATTGCGCCGGTTGCCATCAGGCTGTCTCCCTTGCTTTCAGTCGTTGGTGCAGCCGAGGACCTCGTCGACCGAGGTCATCCCCTGCTTCACTTTCCATAGGCCCGACATCCGCAGGTTGCGAACCCCTTCGCGCGTGCCCTGCTGGCGGATGTCCATCGCGCTGGCGTTCTTCAGGATCAGGCGCTGGATCTCCTCGGAAATCGGCATTACCTCGTAGATCCCGACCCGGCCTTTGTAGCCGGAGCCCTTGCACCGGTCGCACCCGACCGGCCGGAATGGCTGCCAGCTGCCGTCCAGGTCGGCCGCCCTGAAACCGGCCGCGAGCAGCGCCTCGGGCGGCAGGTCGGCCGGCTGCTTGCAGGTGCACAAGCGCCGCGCCAGCCGTTGCGCGGTGATCAGGATCACCGAGGAGGCGATGTTGAAGCTGGGCACGCCCATGTTGGCCAGCCGGCTCAGCGTGGACGGCGCATCGTTGGTGTGCAGCGTGGACATCACCATGTGGCCGGTCTGCGCCGCCTTGATCGCGATGTCGGCCGTCTCCAGGTCGCGGATCTCGCCCACCATGATGATGTCGGGGTCCTGGCGCAGGAAGGAGCGCATCGCGTTGGCGAAGGTCAGGCCGGCCTTGTCGTTCACGTTGACCTGGTTGATCCCGGCCAGCTGGATTTCAGCCGGATCCTCCGCGGTCGAGATGTTCACGCCCGGCTGGTTCAGCATGTTCAGGCAGGTATACAGCGACACCGTCTTGCCGCTGCCGGTCGGGCCCGTCACCAGCACCATCCCGTACGGACGCTTGATCGCGTTGACCAGCGCCTCGCGCTGATCCGGTTCGTAGCCGAGCGACTCGATGCCCATCTTGGCCTGCGCCGGGTCCAGGATCCGCATCACGATCTTCTCGCCGAACAGCGTGGGCAGCGTGCTGACGCGGAAGTCGATGGCGCGCTGGCCGCTCAGCGCGAGCTTCATGCGGCCGTCCTGCGGCACGCGCTTTTCGGAGATGTCCAGCCGCGAGATCACCTTGATCCGCGTGACCAGCCGTTCACGAATCGCCAACGGCGGCTGCGCGACCTCGCGCAGGATGCCGTCGACGCGGAAGCGTATCCGGTAGAACTTCTCGTACGGCTCGAAGTGCAGGTCCGAGGCGCCGTCGCCGATCGCGTCCAGCAGCAGCTTCTGCAGGAAGCGAACCACGGGTGCGTCGTCGACATCGGCCGAGCTGGCCTCCTCGGCCTGCTCCGGGCTTTCAGCCAGCAGGTCCTCGAAGCTGACGTCATCGTCGATCAGGCGTTCGAGCGACTGCGAAGCGCTCTGCGTGGTCGCCTCGATCAGCCGGACCAGCTTGTCGTGCTCGACGACGATGATGTCGACCGCCAGCTGCGTCTGGAACTTGATCTGGTCCAGCGCCTGGTAGTTAGTGGGGTCAGAGACGCCCACCGCCAGCCGATTGCCGCGCTTGCGCAGCGCCAGCACGCGCAGCGAGGCGACCAGCTTCTTGTCGATCGTGTCTTTGGGCAGCTGCTCGCCGTCGATCGCCGACAAATCGAACAAGGGATGGCCGAAGGTCTCGGCGGCGAAGCGGGCGATCGCGGTCGCAGAAAGCCCGATCGTCTCGCCGATGCCCACCAGTTCGTCGATGAACAGGGTGTTGCTCTGGGTGGCCTTGCGCGCGAGCGCCTCGGCCCGGTCAGGGCGCAAGCGGCCTTGCTGGACCAGCGCGCGGGCAAGCCCGGTGAGGGCGCCTGCGGCGGCGGACGGACCTTGAGTGACGGCAGACATCGTGGGCGTATGGCGGCAGACGAAGATTAGCGCGCACACCCACGCGCTCTAAACTGAAAGATGGTGCCGGTAGGCCCTGGAATTGTAAAGCTTAAATCCCAAAAAGAGGGGCGCAGGCAGGCCGAATGGCGGCCGGCCCGCCACTTCAGGCGCTGGTCCGGATCAGCCGCACGCTGCGAACCGCCTGATCCTGCACCTGGACGATTTCGAGCACGCAGCCGGGGAGGCGCAGGCAGCACGGTCCGTCGGGTATCTGTTCCAGCCGCTCCAGGATCAGCCCGTTCAGCGTCTTGGGCCCGTCCAGCGGCAGCGACAGTCCCAGCCGCCGGTTCAGCAGCCGCAGGGGCACGGCGCCGTCGACCACGATCTGACCCGACGGGTCCCAGCGCACTCCGGACTGGCCGCCTCCGGGGGCGGGCGTGGTGAACTCGCCGACGATCTCCTCGACGATGTCGTCGACCGTGACCAGGCCCACCAGCTCGCCGTACTCGTCCACCACCAGGCCGAGGCGCTGCCGGTTCTCCTGGAACATCTGCAGCTGCTGCAGCAGCGACGTGCCGGTGGGCACGTAATACGGAGCCGCCAGCACCTCCCGGATGGCCTCGTGGGTGGCCGGCCCGGCCGACAGAACGGCCAGCAGCTTTCGCACGTGCAGTACGCCCACCACCCGGCTGATGTCGCCCTCGTACACCACCAGCTTGTTGTGGTAGCAGGACGTCAACTGGTCGGTCAGCGCCGAGATCGGCTGCTCGATGTCCAGCGCCTCGATGGTGGCGCGCGGCGCCATCACGTCGTCGACCGTCAGCTGCTCCAGGTCGAACAGGTTCAGCAGCATGCTGCGGTGCTTGCCGCGGATGAAGCTGCCGCTTTCCAGCACCGCGGTGCGCATCTCCTCGGGCGTGAGGCGGGTCGAGGCGATGGCGCCGGCCCCGGGGATCCTCAAAAGCCGCAAGATGGCGTGCACGAACAGGTTCACGAACCACACCGCGGGCGTTGCCAGCCACGACAGCGCCTTCAGGATCCCGCTGGCCAGCAGCGCCAGCGGCTCCGGGTAGCTCGCCCCGATCACCTTGGGCGTGACTTCGGAGAACACCAGGATCGTGAATGCGATCAGCACGGTCGCGATCGCCAGGTTCCAGTGGCCTTCGCCGAAGTACAGCAGCGTGAGCGCGGTAAAAAGGGCCGTGATCGCCGCGTTGGCGAACGAATTGCCGATCAGGATCACGCTGAGCAGCCGGTCGGTGCGGTCCAGCAGCGCCTGCGTGCGCCGCGCCGCGACGCTGCCCTGGCGGACCAGGTGGCGCAGCCGCAGCCGGCTCAGCGCCATCATCGCGGTCTCGGCCATCGAAAAAAAAGCCGAGATCAGCAGCAGCCCAACGAGGGCGGCGATCTGAGCCCAGAGCGGAACGTGTTCCAACTCAAGGCTTCAAGCAATGGGCTGGTCGGGGTGAGAGGATTTGAACCTCCGACTCCTGCGTCCCGAACGCAGTACTCTACCAGGCTGAGCTACACCCCGCGCAATGACAAGCCGCCCTGAACACCGCAACGGCCTGCTCGGATGTTTCAGCGGTCGCGCCGCATAGCGAACGAGACCAAGTCTAACAGACGGTCCCGAAACACCGACGGCGGCAGCGCATGCGCCGCCTCGGTGGCCGCTTGCGATTCGAGCTGCGCGCGCCGGCGCGCGTACTCGATCGAACCGTGGGAATGGACGATGCGGGCGATCTGGGCGAAGTCGCCGCGGCCGTCGCGGATGGCCTGTTCGACCTGGGCGCGCTGGGCGGGACTGGCCTGGCGCAGCGCGTGGATCACGGGCAGCGTGGCCTTGCCCTCGCGCAGATCGTCGCCGACCCGCTTGCCGATCTCGTGCGGATCGCCGTCGTAGTCGAGCACGTCGTCGATGATCTGGAACGCGGTTCCGAGCGCCGCCCCGTAGCGTGCGCAGGCCTGCTCGAGCGCCGGCTCGGCCGCACACAGGACGGCAGCGAGCCGGGCCGAGGCCTCGAACAGGGTCGCCGTCTTGCACTCGACCACGCGCAGGTAGCGTGCCTCGTCGACGGTCGGGTCGTGGATGTTCATCAACTGCAGCACTTCGCCCTCGGCGATGCGGTTGGTGGCGTCGGCCAGGATCCGCATCACGCGCAGGCTGCCGACATCGACCATCATCTGGAACGAGCGCGAATACAGGAAGTCGCCCACCAGCACGCTGGAGGCATTGCCGAATGCCGCGTTGCTGGTGGGCCGCCCGCGCCGCAGGTCGGATTCATCGACCACGTCGTCGTGCAGCAGCGTGGCCGTGTGAATGAACTCGATCACCGCGGCCAGCACGCCGTGGTCCGAGCCTCGATAGCCGAGCGCCCGCGCCACCATCAACAGAACGGCCGGGCGCAGCCGCTTGCCGCCGGCGCCGACGATGTAGTCGGCGATGGTCGCGATCAGCGCTACCTCGGAGTGCAGCCGGTCGCGCACGATCTGATCGACCGCCTGCAGGTCGGCTGCGATCGGCGCCAGCAGCGACGCCAGGTCGAAGGTCGAGCTGCCGGGGACGCGGGTTGCGGAGGCGATCGACACGGATCGGGCGGCGATTTGGGGGCGGCTCGGCGGGGCAGCTTCGATTATATTGAGGCAGCGGCCGGCCACCCGGGCCGGCGGTCGTGCATTGACGCTCAACCGCCGAAAATGCGACAATATCAGGCTTCGCATTGGATTTTCTGACAGGATCTTGGACGGGGTCTGGACCATGTTCGCGGTCATCAAGACGGGTGGCAAGCAGTATCGGGTCAGCGCCGGGGAGCGCCTGAAGGTCGAATCGCTGCCGCTGGCGGTGGGACAGCAGGTGCAGATCTCCGAGGTGCTGGCCGTGGGCGAGGGGTCGGACGTGCGCGTGGGAGCCCCGCTCGTGCCCGATGCGACGGTCACCGCCACGGTGGTGTCGCACGGGCGGCATCCGAAGGTGCGCATCTTCAAGCTGCGCCGGCGCAAGCACTTCCAGAAACACGCCGGCCACCGGCAGGACTTCACCGAACTGCAGATCGACCGGATCGGTTGAACGCGCGAGGCGGACGCATATGGCACACAAGAAAGCAGGCGGCTCTTCGCGAAACGGCCGCGATTCCCAGCCGAAGATGCTGGGCGTGAAGGCGTACGGCGGCGAATCGGTCAGCGCCGGCAGCATCATCGTGCGCCAGCGCGGCACCCGCGTGCACGCCGGCGACAACGTGGGCCTGGGGCGTGACCACACGCTGTTCGCGCTGGTCGACGGCACGGTGCGCTTTTCGGTCGGTGGCCCCAAAAACCGCAAGCGGGTGCACATCGTGCCGCCCGCCGCCGGCGCTGCCGCCGTCAGCGAGACCGGCGGCAAGTCCGCCCACTAGCTACCCCGCCGAAGCTCGCAGAGCGGCGGCGGCACGCCACGGCGGGCTAGCCCGCCGAAGCTCGCGCAGCGAGCGAAGGCGGGTTCCTTATGAAATTCATCGACGAAGCTCGGATCGAAGTGATCGGCGGCTGTGGTGGCAACGGCTGCGCATCGTTTCGCCGCGAGAAGTTCATCCCCAAGGGCGGCCCGGACGGCGGCGACGGCGGACGCGGCGGCAGCGTATGGGTCGTGGCCGACCGCAACCTGAACACGCTGCTCGACTATCGCTACCAGCGGCGCCACCAGGGCGGCAATGGCGAACACGGCCGCGGTTCCGACTGCTTCGGGGCCGGGGGGCACGACATCGAGCTGCGGGTGCCGGTCGGAACGCTGATCGTCGACGAATCCACCGGCGCCACCATCGCGGACCTTGCCACCGACGGTGAGCGCGCGCTGCTGGCCGCCGGAGGGCGCGGGGGACTGGGCAACCTGCACTTCAAGTCCAGCACCAACCGGGCGCCGCGTCGGCGCACGCTGGGAGCGCCCGGCGAGGCGCGCAGGCTTAGGCTGGAACTGAAGGTGCTGGCCGATGTGGGTCTGCTCGGCGCACCCAATGCCGGCAAGTCGACGCTGCTGGCGGCGGTGTCCAACGCGCGTCCCAAGGTCGCCGACTACCCGTTCACCACGCTGTACCCGCACCTGGGCATGGTGCGGCTGGAGCACGGCAAGGGTTTCGTGCTGGCCGATCTGCCCGGCCTGATCGAAGGCGCCGCCGAGGGCGCCGGACTGGGGCACCAGTTTCTACGCCACCTTTCGCGCACGCGGCTGCTGCTGCACGTGATCGATGTGGCGCCGTACGACGACGGTCCCGACCCGGTCGACCAGGCTCGGGCCATCGTGGCCGAGCTCAAGCGGTACGACGTCAGCCTGCACCGCAAGCCGCGCTGGATCGTTCTGAACAAGATCGACGCGCTGGCGGCGCAGCAGCGCGAGCAGCACATTGCGCGGTTGCGGGAGCGGCTGCGCCGCCGGCTGCGAACCACCGCCCCCATCTTCGCGGTGTCGGCGGCGACCGGCGAGGGCTGCCGTGATCTGATGTGGGCCGTGCACGATTTTCTGGCGCGTCGGGGCGTGGACGATCCGCAGGCGGCAGCGGCGGGCGACGTGCGCTTCGAGCCGACCGTGGCGGATGCGTGATGGGCGCCACCGGCGCGCTCGCGTCGGCGCGGCGCGCGGTGGTCAAGGTCGGCAGCAGCCTGGTGACCGACGGGGGACGCGGCCTGGATCCGGGTGCGATCGCGCGCTGGGCCGCGCAGATCTCGGCGCTGCATCAGCTGGGCAAGCAGGTGATCCTGGTGTCCAGCGGCGCCATCGCCGAAGGCATGCAACGGCTGGGCTGGCGCAAGCGGCCGCAGCAGATCCACGAGCTGCAGGCCGCCGCCGCGGTCGGGCAGATGGGCCTGGCACAGGCTTATGAATCGGGTTTCGCGGCGCACGGTTTGCGCAGCGCGCAAGTGCTGCTGACGCACGCCGACCTGGCCGACCGGGCGCGTTACCTGAACGCGCGCTCCACGCTGATGACGCTGCTGAGCCTGCAGGTCGTGCCGGTGATTAACGAGAACGACACCGTCGTGACCGATGAGATCAAGTTCGGCGACAACGACACGCTGGCCGCGCTGGTGACCAACCTGGTCGAGGCCGACGTGCTGGTGATCCTGACCGATCAGGCGGGCCTGTTCAGCGCCGATCCGCGTGCCGATCCGGCGGCCGTGCTGATCGCGCACGCCCAGGCGGGTGACCCCGCGCTGGAGGCGGTCGCGGGCGGCACCGGCAGCCAGATCGCCTCGGGCGGCATGCTGACCAAGGTGCTGGCGGCCAAGCGGGCGGCCCGCAGCGGCGCCTGCACCATCATCGCGAGCGGACGCGAGGACGACGTGCTGGTGCGACTGGCCAACGGCGTGCCGATCGGCACCGAGCTGGCCGCGCGCGACCCGGTGCTGACGGCGCGCAAGCAGTGGCTGGCCGACCACCTGCAGCTGAAGGGCCGGTTGATGGTCGACGCCGGGGCGGTGCGCGCCGTGCGCGAGGAGGGCAAAAGCCTGCTGCCGGTCGGGGTGCTGCAGGTCCAGGGCGATTTCGCGCGCGGCGACGTGGTCTGCTGCGTGGGGCCCGACGGCGTCGAGGTGGCCCGGGGCCTGGCCAACTACTCGAGCGCCGAGGCCCGCCAGATCGCGCGCCGCCCCAGCAGCGAGATCGCCTCGATCCTGGGTTTCATCGAGGAGCCCGAGCTGATCCACCGCGACAACCTGGTCGTGCTGTAGCGAGGGCTCAGGCCTTGCGCTGCTCCGCGCGGAACACGTACTGTGACAGCTCCGCCAGCGCCTGCTGATAGACGGCGCGCTTGAACTCGATCACAGAATCCTGCGGAATCCAGTAATCGTGCCAGCGCCAGGCGTCGAATTCGGGCTTTTCGCTGCGGCGCAGGCACACGTCGCACTCGCGCCCGATCAGCCGCAGCAGGAACCAGATCTGCTTCTGCCCGCGATAGTTGCCCCGCAGGTCGCGTCGGATCCACTGCTCGGGGACCTCGTAGCGCAGCCACTCCCGGGTGCGCGCGACGATGCGCACCTGTTCCGGAATCAGCCCGATCTCTTCGTACAGTTCACGGTACATGGCCTGCTCGGGGGTCTCGCCGTGCTTGATCCCCCCTTGCGGGAACTGCCAAGAGTGCTGCTTTGCGCGTTTTCCCCAGAATACCTTGTTGCGGTCGTTGAGCAGGATGATGCCGACATTCGGGCGGTAGCCTTCCTTGTCCAGCATGCCATCACCTGAAGCTATATCATCTGCGGCCGATTATAGGAGCCGCACGGCGCGGCTCAAACGCGACGCGCGCGGCCGGATCGGCCGCCTTATTTTCCGATGCGAGCTTCCCAGTTCCTCGTTTCCACGCTGAAGGAGGCGCCGGCCGACGCCGACGTCGTCAGTCAGCAGCTGATGCTGCGCTCCGGCATGATCAAGAAGCTGGCGGCCGGCATCTATACGTACATGCCGATGGGGCTGCGCTCGATCCGCAAGATCGAAGCCATCATCCGCCAGGAGATGAACCGCGCCGGCGCGATCGAGCTGCTGATGCCGGTGGTGCAGCCGGCCGAATTGTGGATGCAGTCCGGCCGCTGGGAAAAGTACGGACCGGAGCTGTTGCGGCTGAAGGACCGTCACGGTCGCGACTTCGTGCTGCAGCCGACCTCGGAAGAGGTCGTCACCGAAGCCGTGCGGCAGGAGGTGCGCAGCTATCGCCAGCTGCCCTTGAACCTCTACCATATCCAGACCAAGTTCCGCGACGAGCGCCGGCCCCGCTTCGGGGTGATGCGCGGGCGCGAGTTCACGATGAAGGACGCCTATTCGTTCGATCGGGACGAGCCGGCCGCGCGCCTGAGCTACGAGCGCATGTTCGCCGCCTACGAACGGATCTTTTCACGGATGGGCCTGGCGTTTCGCGCCGTCGCCGCCGACAGCGGGGCCATCGGCGGCAGCCGCTCGCACGAGTTCCAGGTCATCGCCGACACGGGCGAGGATCAGATCGCATTCAGCCCGGAGGGCGACTTCGCGGCCAACGTCGAGCTGGCCGAGGCGCTGCCGCTGCTGCCGTCCCGCGCCGCCCCCACCGAGGCGATGCGCAAGGTAGCCACCCCCGGTTGTACGCGCTGCTCCGACGTGGCCGCGTATCTGGGAGCGCCGATCGAGCAGACGGTCAAGGCCGTGGTGGTGGCGGTCGACCCGCCGCAAGGCTCGGCCGGTCCTGCCGAGATCTGGATGCTGCTGGTTCGGGGTGACCATGATCTGAACGAGACCAAGGTCGGCAAGCAGCCGGGCCTGGCGCGCTGGCGCCTGGCCAGCGAGGCCGAGATCGAGGCGCACTTCGGCTGCACGCCCGGCTATCTGGGGCCGGTTGCCCCGCGCCGGCCGGTGCGCGTGATCGCCGACCGGACGGTGGCCCGGATGAGCGATTTTGTCTGCGGCGCCAACGAGGCCGACTACCACCTGGCCGGCGTGAACTGGGGCCGCGATCTGCCCGAGCCCGACAGCGTCGCCGATCTGCGCAACGTGGTGGCGGGCGACCCCTCGCCCGACGGCAAGGGCCGGCTGCAGATCCAGCGCGGCATCGAGGTCGGGCACGTCTTCTTCCTGGGGACGCTCTATTCTGAAAAACTCGGGGCGACCTACCTGGACGAATCTGGCCAGCCGCACCCGATCCAGATGGGTTGCTACGGAATCGGCGTCACGCGGCTGCTGGGCGCGGCCATCGAGCAGAACCACGACCAGCGTGGAATCATCTGGCCCGACGCGATCGCGCCGTTCGAGGTCGTGATCTGTCCGATCAATTACCAGCAGTCGGCCCCGGTGCGCGAGCAGGCCGACCGCCTGTACCAGCAGTTGTGCGAGATCGGCGTGGAGGCTCTGCTGGACGATCGCGGAGAGCGTCCCGGCGCGATGTTCGCCGACGCCGAGCTGATCGGCATCCCGCATCGGATCACGGTCGGCGAACGCGGCCTGAAGGCCAATCAGCTGGAATATGCGTCGCGCCGCTCTCTGACCCCTTCCATGATCCCGACCGTCGATGTGGTGGCTTTCATCCGGGAGCAGATCCGTCGCTGAGCGGCGGCGCAGCGGCCGGCGCGCGGCGCTGGGCACGGTGGTGGCGCTGCCCTGGGCCCTGTTCGCGCGGCCGGCCCACGCCGGCGCCCAGGAGTACGAGACGCTGGTCGATGCGGTGCGCACGGCGCTCGCGGCCCGCATCGCCGACACGGCTCCGCCGGAACGTAAATTCGATCGGATCGACGACCGGGTCGCATTCGTGGACTGGCTGGCCGAAATGTCGCGGCGGCTGGCCCGCCCGGAGCCCGACTACCGCACCCGGATCGACCTGTTGCGCACGCTCGATTACGAGTGCGTGCGCGCCGGCCTGGACCGGCAGATGGTCCTCGGGCTGATCCAGGTCGAAAGCGCCTTTCGCCGTTACGCGATTTCCGGGGCCGGCGCGCGCGGCTACATGCAGGTGATGCCGTTCTGGACCTCGCTGATCGGCGACGGCGACGCGCGCCGGCTGTTCGACATGCGCACCAACCTGCGCTACGGCTGCGTGATCCTGCGCCACTACCTGGACGGCGAGCAGGGCGACCTGTTCCGCGCGCTCGGCCGCTACAACGGAAGCGTTGGTCGGGGCGAGTATCCCGGGGCCGTGCTGTCGGCCTGGCGCGACAAGTGGAGCTACACGCCGTCGGCGCGGCGCGGGCCGTCCTGAGCGGCGCTCACCGGCGCGGCCCGCCCGGTGCGCCGCGCGGCGCTCCGCCCAGCGCTCCGAGCGCGCGCATCATCTTGCCGATGCCGCCTTTCTGCATCTGCTTCATCATCGCCTGCACCTGCTCGAACTGGGCCAGCAGCCGATTGACCTCCTGCACCGCCACCCCGGAGCCGGCCGCGATGCGGCGCTTGCGCGAGGCCTTGATCAGCTCCGGCCGGGTCCGCTCCTGTGCCGTCATCGAATTGATGATGCCTTCCAGCCGCAGCACCTGGCGGTCGGCCTGCTCGGTGTCGACGGCGCCGGCCGCCTTGACCATCTGCGCCGGCAGCTTGTCGAGCAGGTTGCCCACGCCTCCCAGCTTTCTCATCTGGATGACCTGTTCGCGAAAATCGTTCAGGTCGAAGCGGGCCCCCGAGCGCATCCGGCGCGTCAGCCGCTCGGCCGCATCCACGTCGATCGCCTTGTGCACGTCCTCGACCAGGGCCACGATGTCGCCCATTCCGAGCACCCGGCCGGCCATCCGCTCGGGGTCGAAGCGCTCCAGCCCGGTGAGCTTCTCGCCCACCCCCGCGAACTTGATCGGCTGGCCGGTGACGTGACTGACCGACAGCGCGGCCCCGCCGCGCGCGTCGCCGTCCAGCTTGGTGAGCACGATCCCGGTGAGCGCGATCCGCGCGGCGAAGGCCGAGGCGGTGTTGACCGCGTCCTGACCCAGCATGGCGTCGACCACCAGCAGCGTCTCGACCGGCGCCAGCTGCGCGTGCAGCTGCGCAATTTCCTGCATCATCGGCTCATCGATGCTGGTGCGCCCGGCGCTGTCGACCAGCACGACGTCGACATAGTGGCGGCGCGCGTGCGACAGCGCCTCGGCCGCGATCGCCAGCGGCGCGGCCGAGGCCTGCGCCTCGAAGAACTCGGCGCCGGCGGCGCGACTGACCGTCCTTAACTGCTCCATGGCGGCCGGGCGGTACACGTCGGTCGAAACGGCCAGCACCTTTTTCTTGCGCTCGGTGATCAGCAGGTGCGCCAGCTTTCCGCAGGTGGTCGTCTTGCCGGAGCCCTGCAGTCCGGCCAGCAGCACGACCGCGGGGGGCTGCACCGCCAGATTGAGCTCGCGCTGGGCCGCGGGCAGCTCCGCCCCCATCAATCGCGCCAGCTCCCGCTGCACGATGCCCACCAGCGCCTGGCCCGGGGTCAGGCTGCCGGCCACGTCCTGTCCCAGAGCGCGCTCCTTGACGCGCGCGACGAAGTCGCGCACGACCGGCAGCGCCACGTCGGCCTCCAGCAGCGCCAGCCGCACCTCGCGCAGCATGTCCTGCGTGTTCGCTTCGGTCAGTCGAGCCTGGCCGCGCATCTGTTTGGCGATGCGAGCCAGTCGTTCGGTCAGTTGGTCGAGCATCGTGATCGGCGCCGAATCGGCAGCGTGGTATAAGAAACGCCCTATGACAGGCCACGAATTCTACGGTTTTGCGGCCTTCGTGACCGCCCTGTTGTATCTGGTCATCGCCGCGCTCAGCTGGGTTCAGCTCAAGGCCGAGGCTGCCACCGTTCGGCGGATCGAGCCGGTCGCGGCGCTGATGCTGCCGGCGCTGGTCGGGCACGCGGTCGCGCTGGGTTATTCGATGTTCGGCCTGGGCGCGCTGCGCTTCGGGTTTGCCCATGCCCTGTCGGCCACGATGCTGGTGAGCGGTCTGCTGCTGTGGGTGGAGGGCTTCTTCGTGCCGCTGCGGGGTCTTTATCTGCTGGTGGCGCCGATTGCCGCCGTGACCGTGTTGCTGCCGTCGTTTTTCCGCGGCTCGCTCGCGGCCGAAGGCTCATCGCTCGCGTTGCGGGTGCACCTGTGCGTGGCGATCCTGTCGTACAGCATGCTGACGGTGGCGGCATTGCACGCGTTGCTGATGGCGTCGGTCGATCACTACCTGCATCGGCCGTCGGCCGTTCCGGGCCGGGGCCTGGCGCGCCTGTTCGCTCACCTGCCGCCCCTGCTGGCGCTGGAGTCGCTGCTGTTCCGGCAGATTGCGGTCGGCTTCGTCCTGCTCAGCGCGACCGTGGCCTCGGGAGCGGTATTTTCCGAGGAGCTGTTCGGCCGCCCGCTCGGCCTGGAACATTCGCTGGTGCCCCCGCACAAGATCGTGTTCGCGCTACTGTCCTGGTGCGTGTTCGGCGCCTTGCTGACGGGGCGCGCCGTGTTCGGCTGGCGCGGCCGCACCGCGCTGCGGTGGACCTTCACCGGGTTCGTGATGCTGTTGCTGGCCTATGTGGGAAGCCTGTTCGTGGTGGAAGTGATCCTGCGCAGATTCTGACGGGGCGATGCCCGTCCGGAAACCGACTCGATGGCGCGCTTGCTGTTCTGGATCGTGCTGGCAGGACTGGTCTACGCGGTCGCGCGCAACTGGTTGCGCCGCGACGAGCGCGGCGCGCGCGCGCCCGGCAAGCCCGCCGAGCCGATGATCGCCTGCGCCGCCTGCGGACTGAACGTGCCGAAATCCGAAGCCCATCTGCGCGACGGCCAGTGGTATTGCAGCCCCGAGCACCTGGAGCGGGGCGGGCCCGGCGGCTGACGTGGCCGATCGCGCGCTGATCCGGGATCGGGCCGGCGTCGGGTCGCCGCAAGCGGCCCCGCCGTCCGCCCGCAACCCGCCCGGCCGTCCCGAGCGGCCGCAGGCGCCGCCGGTGGTCGAGCCGTCCTGGCCGACGCTGCAGACCTTCGCGCTGGTGCGGGTGCTGGTATCGACGGCCCTGTTGCTGGCCGTGATGATGTTCGGCTCCGCCGTGATCGGCCGCACGCTGGGCGCCGATCCGGACCGCATCATGAGCCTGCTGGGCGCGTATTTCGCGCTGGCCATATCGCTGCTGGCCTGGACGCTGCTGCGGCGCAGCCGTTTCGGGCTGCAGATCTGGGCCCACCTGGCGGTGGACCTGCTGCTGATTTCGCTGCTGGTCGTGCTGGGCGGCGGCACGCGCAGCGGCGTGTTCATCTTCTATCTGCTGCCGCTGGCCGAGGCCTCGCTCGCGCTGCCGAGCGTGGGCGCGTTTTTCGTGTGCTCGATCGCGGCCCTGGTGCTGCTGGGCAACGAGGTGCTGCGCTCGCTGGGCGGGGAGCCGGGGGAGGCGCAGCTGTTCCAGGCCGGCGTCGTCGGCGCTGCGCTGTTCGGCATCACGGCGCTGCTGCGCCTGCTGTCGACCCGGCTGTCGCGCCAGGAGCAGCTGGTGCGGCTGCGCGGACGCGAGCTGCACAGCCAGCTGCAGATCAACCGGCTGGTGATCTCCCAGATGGAACAGGGCGTGATCGTGGCCGACGCGGACACCCGGGTGCGCGCCAACAATCGGTCGGCCCGTTCGATGCTGGGCTTCGATCCGGAGGCCCAGCTGACCGGCCGGCGCCTGGTCGAGCTGGATTCGGCGCAGGAGCTGGCCCACGCGTTCCAGAACTGGTTGACCTCGCTCGCGCTGGGCGCGGCGCCGGCGCAGTCGGTCATCGTGATCAAGGGCCCCGAGGTCAAGCTCGCTGCCGGCACCCAGCGGCGGCTGCGCGTGCGCTTTGCGCGGCCGGCTTTCGAGTCGTCGGACGAGTACGTGATCTTTCTGGAGGATCTGCAGGCGATCGAGGAGCGGGCGCAGCGCCTGAAACTGGCGGCGATGGGGCGCTTGACGGCCTCGATCGCGCACGAGATACGCAACCCGCTGGCGGCCATCAGCCAGGCGGGGCAGTTGCTGTCCGAGGACGTGCGCGATCCGCTGCACCAGCGGCTGACCTCGATCGTGCGCGAGAACACGCAGCGGCTGAACCGCCTGGTCGAGGACGTGCTGCGCGCGGCGCGGCGCGAGCCGCCGCTGGCCGACGAGTTCGATCTGCAGCAGTTCTGTGCGGCCTGGCTGGACGAGTTCATGCGCGACCGGGGCCTGGCCGACGGCGTGATCCGGCTGACGGCGCCGCCGTCGCTGGTGGTGCGATTCGAGCAGAACCAGTTGCGCCAGGTGCTGTTCAACCTGGTCGACAATGCGCTGCGCTACAGCTCGGGCCGGCCCGGCAGCATCGAGATCCGGGCCGAGGCGCACGCCGAGCGGGACGCGCCGACCCGCCTTTGGGTGTTCGACGACGGCCCCGGGGTGGACGCGGCCGACCGCGAATCGATGTTCGAGCCGTTCTTCACGACCCATACGCGCGGCACCGGGCTGGGACTGTACCTGGCCCGCGAGTTTTGCATGGCCAACGGCTTCGATCTGGCCTACACCGGATGGCAGGCCTCGCAGGGGCCGCCCCGACTGGGCTTCTGCCTGACGTTCGGTCCGCCCGAGCGCCAGCGCGACGATCATCCCGATTTCATGGATACACTGCCGGCGACGTGAACGAGGCGCTGCACCCATGAATCCGCTTCCGGGATCGGCCGTCGAGACAGCGGCGCGCCCCGGCGCGGGGCTCGGCCGCACGCCGGCCGTTCTGGTGATCGACGACGAGGCCGATCTGCGCGACCTGGTGGCGCTGACGCTGGTGCGCATGGGCCTGGACGTCGACGGCGCCGAATCGGTGGCGCGCGCGCGCGAGCTGATGGCGCAGCGCGCCTACGCGCTGTGCCTGACCGACATGCGACTGCCGGACGGCTCCGGATTGGACCTGGTGCGCGAGGTGCACGGCCGCGGCGGGCCGAGGATCGCGGTGATCACCGCGTTCGGAAGCGCTGAAAACGCGGTGGCCGCGCTGAAGGCCGGCGCGTTCGACTATCTGACCAAGCCGGTCGACCTGGATCAGCTGCGCCTGCTGGTGCGCTCGGCGCTGCGCGGTCTGTCGGCCAGCGGCCGCCCGGGCGATCAGGAGGCGCCGCCCGCGCACGGCGCTCTGGACCGCCTGATCGGGGACTCCGATTCCGTCGTCCAGCTGCGCGTGATGATCCGCCGGCTGGGCCAGAGCATGGCGCCGGTGTCCATCTTCGGCGAATCCGGCAGCGGCAAGGAGCTGGTGGCGCGCGCGATCCACGAGCAGTCGGCCCGCCGCGACATGCCGTTCATCGCGGTCAATTGCGGCGCCATCACCGAGAACCTGATGGAAGCGGAATTCTTCGGGTACCGCCGCGGCGCCTTCACCGGGGCTGACCGCGACCGTGACGGGTTTTTCCAGGCCGCCGCCGGCGGCACGCTGTTCCTGGACGAGATCGCCGAGCTGCCGCTGGGCATGCAGGTGAAGCTGCTGCGCGCGATCCAGGAGCGGCGCGTGCGCAAGGTCGGCGCCACCGCGGAGGACCCGGTCGACGTGCGCATCCTGTGCGCAACCCACCAGGAGCTGCACAAGCTGATCGCGGCCGGCCGCTTCCGGCAGGACCTGTTCTACCGGCTCAACGTGATCGAGCTGCGCGTGCCGAGCCTGCGCGAACGGGTCGGCGACATCTCCGCCATTGCCGATTCGATCCTGCATCGGATCGCGGAGCGCTCGGGACTGACGCCGACGCGGCTGTCGGAGGCGGCCGTGCTTGCGCTGCAGCGCCACCCGTTCCCGGGCAACGTGCGCGAGCTGGAAAACGTGCTGGAGCGGGCGCTGGCGCTGGCGCCCGGGGGCGAAATGCAGGGGCAGGATCTGCAGCTGCCCGAGTCGGCCTCCTTCGCCGCGGCTGGCGCCGCGGCTTCGGAGGCCAGGGCCTCCCCCGCCACAGCTGCGCAGGACTCGACTGCCCCCGCCACAGCTGATGCGGCCGTGGCCTCCGTAGCCGCGGCGAAGGAGGGCTTCGGCGTCGATCAAGGGGTGCCGACCGACCTGGAGGCCTATCTGGGCTCGGTCGAGCGCGAGGCGATCCTGGCTGCGCTGGCCCGCACCGGTCACAACCGGACCGCCGCCGCGCAGCTGCTGGGCATCTCGTTCCGGCAGATGCGCTACCGGATGCGCCGGCTGGGACTCAAATAAGGAAGCGGCCTGCGATGGGCCCGGGCACCGAGGCGCATCCGGATCCGCAATTCGCGCTCGACGCGGCCGGCTGGGTGCGCCCGGCGCGCCACCTGCGCTCGCCCAATCAGGACGCGCGGCCTGCCGGCTGCGCGATCGAGCTGCTGCTGATTCACAACATCAGCCTGCCTCCGGGCGAGTTCGGAACCGGCCAGATCGAGCGGCTGTTCACGAACAGCCTGGATCACGCCGCCCATCCGTACTTCGCCGAGCTGCACGGACTGCGGGTGTCGTCCCACTTCCTGATCGGGCGCGACGGCGGCCTGACGCAGTTCGTCGGCTGCGCCGAGCGCGCCTGGCACGCCGGCCAATCGGTGTTCGAGGGGCGGGAGCGCTGCAATGACTTCTCGCTCGGCATCGAGCTGGAAGGAACCGACACCGCCGCTTACACAGAGGCCCAGTACGACCTGCTGGGGCGGCTCGGCCGCAAGCTGTTTGCGGCCTATCCGCTGCGCGCGGTGCGCGGCCACAGCGACGTGGCGGCGCCCCGCAAGACCGACCCCGGACCCCTTTTCGACTGGCGGCGCCTTGCGCGCGCGCTGAACGTCGACGCCGCCGCCTTCGCGCCCGGGCTGCTCGGCTGATTCGTTCGACCGTGCCGGGCGGGCGCTACGGCGCAGCGGCCGCCTTCGCGCCGGGGCTACTTAACTGATTTCACACGGGTTGCGCCGGCCGGCCCGGCCGGCCGCGGCGCGGTGCTGCTCCGCAAGAAATTTCTGTCTTGCCGCGCCACGCGGTATCCCATAAGATGGCCCACAACACTTTGTACAAAATGAGCTTGATACCACAACATGTTGTACCCATAACCGGAACCGGCACGTCGCGCGGCGCCTTCGCGCGCCGCAGGCGGGCAGGTCGGTGGTGGCCGGTGCGGATCACCTTCTACCGCTTGTGGTCGCGCTTCTGATCGAACCGGCCGGCACGTAGAACAGGAGGATTCCAGATGCAGCTTTCCACCGAAACGACGGGTACGGGCGCCGCCGAACGGCTGTCGGGCGTCTTCGGCGCGGGTCAGTCCGCGCCGCCGTTGCAGCGGCCGCACGCGATCTCGCTGGCTGATTACAAGGTGATGCGGCGCAACGGGGCGGTGGTCGGCTTCGAACCCGGCAAGATCGTGGTTGCGATGAGCAAGGCGTTCATCGCGGTGCGCGGCGGGCAGGGCGCCGCCTCGGCGGCGATCCGCGAGCAGGTCGAAGCGCTCACCTCGAGCGTGGTGGCAGCGCTGCTGCGGCGCCAGCCGGCCGGCGGAACGTTCCATATCGAGGACATCCAGGACCAGGTCGAACTGTCGCTGATGCGTGCCGGAGCGCACGAGGTGGCCCGGGCCTACGTGCTGTACCGGGAGCAGCGCGCGCGCGAGCGGGCCCGCCAGCGCGAGGAGCAGCGCGCCGCTTTGGCCGAGCTGACCGTACTGGACGGCGAGCGCCGCTTCGCGCTGGACCGGACTGCACTGCGCTCGCTGATCCAGGCCTCGTGCGACGGCCTGGACGCGGCCGTATCGGCCGACGCCGTGGTGAACGAAACGCTGAAGAACCTGTACGACGGCATCCCGCTGGCCGAAGTGCACAAGTCGGCCATCCTGGCGGCTCGCGCCCTGGTCGAGACCGACCCGGACTACGGCCGCCTGAGCGCGCGCCTGCTGCTGCACGCGATCCGGCGCGAAGTGCTGGGCGAGGAGGTCGATCAGGCCGGCATGGCGCGGCGCTACGCCGCCTGCTTTCCGCACTGCATCCGGGTGGGCATCGAGGCCGGGCGGCTGGATGAGCGGCTGGCCCGGTTCGACCTGGACCGGCTGGCCGGCGCGCTGCGGCCCGAACGCGACCTGCAATTCACCTACCTCGGGCTGCAGACGCTGTACGACCGCTACTTCCTTCATCACGACGGGCGCCGCTTCGAGCTGCCGCAGACCTTCTTCATGCGCGTGGCGATGGGACTTTCGCTGAACGAGATGGAGCCCGAAACGCGCGCCATCGAGTTCTACGAGGTGCTGTCGAGCTTCGATTTCATGTGCTCCACGCCCACGCTGTTCAATTCCGGAACCTGCCACCCGCAGCTGTCATCGTGCTACCTGACCACGGTGGCGGACGACCTGGACTCGATCTACGAGGCCATCAAGGAAAACGCGCTGCTGGCCAAGTACGCCGGAGGTCTGGGCAACGACTGGACCCCGGTGCGGGCCCTGGGCTCGCATATCCGGGGCACCAACGGCAAGTCGCAGGGGGTGGTGCCGTTCCTCAAGGTGGTCAACGACACGGCCGTCGCCGTCAATCAGGGCGGCAAGCGCAAAGGGGCCGTGTGCTGCTACCTGGAGGTCTGGCACCTGGACATCGAGGAATTCCTGGAACTGCGCAAGAACACCGGCGATGACCGGCGCCGAACCCACGACATGAATACGGCGAACTGGATTCCGGACCTTTTCATGAAGCGGGTGGTCCAGGATGCCGAATGGACCCTGCTGTCACCGAGCGATTGCCCCCGGTTGCACGACCTGACCGGGCGCGCCTTCGAGCGCGCCTACGAAGAGCTCGAGGGCAAGGCGTTGCGCGGCGAGCTGAAGCTGTACCGCAGGCTGCCCGCCCGGCAGCTGTGGCGCAAGATGCTGACGATGCTGTTCGAGACCGGCCATCCCTGGATCACGTTCAAGGATGCCTGCAACCTGCGCTCGCCCCAGCAGCACGTGGGCGTCGTGCACAGCTCCAATTTGTGCACCGAGATCACGCTGAACACCAGTGACAGCGAGATCGCCGTGTGCAATCTGGGCTCCATCAACCTGCCGGCGCACCTGGCCCAGGACGCCGGTGCGACCGTCGGCCTTGACCACCGCAAGCTCCAGCACACGATCGCCACCGCGATGCGGATGCTCGACAACGTGATCGACATCAACTACTACGCGGTGCAAAAGGCGCGCGACGCCAACCTGCGGCACCGCCCGGTCGGCCTGGGGCTGATGGGATTCCAGGACTGCCTGTACCGCCTGGCCATTCCGTACGCGTCGGCGGCGGCGGTCGAGTTCGCCGATCGCAGCCAGGAAGCGGTCTGCTACCACGCGTACTGGGCCTCCACCGAGCTGGCGGCCGAGCGCGGACGGTACTCCTCGTATGAAGGATCGCTGTGGGACCGCGGCATCCTGCCGCAGGACACGCTGCAGCTGCTGCAGGCCGAGCGCGGCGGCCACGTCGAACTGGACAGTTCGGCCAGCCTGGACTGGGATGCGCTGCGCCGCCGCATCCGCCAGTTCGGCATGCGCAACTCCAATTGCGTCGCAATCGCACCGACCGCGACCATCTCCAACATCGTGGGGGTGTCGGCCAGCATCGAGCCGACCTTTCAGAACCTGTTCGTCAAGTCGAACCTGTCCGGCGAGTTCACCGTCGTCAACGAGTACCTGGTGCGGGAACTGAAGGCGCTGGGCATCTGGGACGAGGTCATGGTGGCGGATTTGAAGTACTTCGACGGGAGCCTGGCCCGGATCGACCGGGTCCCGGCGCCGGTCCGGGAGCTGTTCGCCACCGCCTTCGAGATCGATCCGACCTGGCTGGTTGAGTGCGGGGCGCGCCGGCAGAAATGGATCGATCAGGCCCAATCGCTCAACATTTACATGGGCGGGGCTTCGGGCCGGCGGCTCGACGAGCTGTACCGGCTGGCCTGGGTACGCGGACTGAAGACCACCTACTACCTTCGGACGATGGGCGCGACCCATGCCGAGAAGTCGACCACCCAGTCCGGCCAGCTCAACGCGGTGCCGAACGAGTCCGACTCCCCGGCCGTATGTGCCTTGAAGCCCGGGCAGGCGGGCTTTTCCGAGTGCGAGGCCTGCCAGTAAGGTCCGGCCTCGATCCGCAATCGCCCAACGGCAGGAGCAAACCACCCATGCTTTCCTGGAACGAACCGGCACCGAGCGCAGCGCGCGAGCGCCCATCCGAACCGTCCCCGCGCCTGGCCGAGGTCCCGGCCGCCACCGCCACCCCGGCCGCCAGCCCGGCGCAGGGGCGGGTGCGCGCCGAGGACAAGCGCATCATCAACGGGCACACCGACGTCAATCAGCTCGTTCCCCTGAAGTACAAGTGGGCGTGGGACAAGTACCTGTCGGCCTGCGCCAACCACTGGATGCCCCAGGAGGTCAACATGGCGCGCGACATCGCGCTGTGGAAGGATCCGCGCGGCTTGACGGAGGACGAACGGCGCGTCGTCAAGCGCAACCTGGGGTTTTTCGTAACCGCCGACTCCCTGGCCGCCAACAACATCGTGCTGGGAACGTATCGCCACATCACGGCGCCCGAATGCCGCCAGTTCCTGCTGCGCCAGGCGTTCGAGGAGGCGATCCATACCCACGCCTACCAGTACATCGTCGAGTCGCTCGGCCTGGACGAGGCCGAGATCTTCAATGCCTACAACGAGATCCCGTCGATCCGCGCCAAGGACGAGTTTCTGATCCCGTTCATCGATACGCTGACCGATCCGTCCTTCCGGACCGGCACCCTGGAAGCCGACCAGGCGCTGCTGCGGTCGCTGATCGTGTTTGCCTGCCTGATGGAAGGGCTGTTCTTCTACGTCGGATTCACCCAGATCCTGGCGCTGGGGCGCCAGAACAAGATGACCGGGGCGGCCGAGCAGTACCAGTACATCCTGCGCGACGAGTCGATGCACTGCAACTTCGGCATCGACCTGATCAACCAGATCAAGCTGGAGAACCCCCGGCTCTGGAGCCCGCAGTTCCGCACCGAAATGCGGGACCTGTTCTCGCAGGCCGTCGAGCTGGAGTACCGCTACGCCGAGGACACCATGCCCACGGGCGTGCTCGGGTTGAACGCCCCGATGTTCAAGGCCTACCTGCGCTACATCGCGAACCGGCGCTGCCACCAGATCGGAATCGACCCGCTGTTCGATGGTGGCGACAATCCCTTCCCGTGGATGAGCGAGATGATCGACCTGAAAAAGGAGCGCAATTTCTTCGAGACGCGCGTGATCGAGTACCAGACCGGTGGTGCCTTGAACTGGGAATGATCGAATTGGCGCCGCAATCGAGCCGACTGCGTGCGATCGACGATGCGATCTGCGCGTTCCGCGCAAAAACTTCGCAGAAATATCTTGCGATGTTGTGTGATTCAGAGTTACAGTGCGACCTGTTTGGTTGCTCGATCAAACGATCGATCACTGAATTGAACTCGGACAGTCACAGTCAACGGTTCGCAGCGAGTAGTCAGGAACCCACACGAATCGAGACGCACGGGTCTTGCGGGAGCGCTTCTTCCCGGAAATCCGTGACCGCCGGCAGCACGATCGAGCGCTCCGGCCCCGCCTCTCCCCGCCCAGATTTCCACGCCGGCCACTGGCCCGCGTCCTCCGTGCGCGTTTGCGGGACTCCCGACGCACGCGCACCTCGTGCCGAATTCATCAGCGTCAGCGGTCAGTGCCCTGACCCTTCCGCGCCCGACTCGGATATGCGCCAATCAAAACGCATTTCTGGGTGTGCCGCGGCGACAGAGCCTCCGCATGCGCCGATGAATCGCTCGGCCCGCCGCAGTCGCGGCGGCCGGGTTTGTCTTCAAACCATCGTTCGTTAACTCATCCAGGAGACTTACCATGGCAACCAAGAAAGCGAAGAAGTCGGCGAAGAAGTCAGCCAAGAAATCGTCCAAGAAGTCCGCCAAGAAGAAGTCTGCGAAGAAGTCTGCCAAGAAGGCTGCAAAGAAGAGAACGGCCAAGAAGTCGGCTAAGAAGTCGGCCAAAAAATCCGCTAAAAAAAAAGTAGCTAAAAAGGCGAAGAAGGCCAAGAAACGCGCTGCCACGAAGGCGCCGGCCAAGCCGGCTGCCCCAGCGGCAGCACCCGCTACGGCCGCTCCGGCGGCCACGGCGGCCCCGGGTGCCAAGACCGCGCTGAATCCGGCTGCGGCCTGGCCCTTCCCGACGGGCAGCCGGCCATAGCGGCTTGCAGCAGTACCTGAGGCGCCGTTCAACGGCGCCTCTTTTTTTTCCCCCTCCTTCGCTCGCTGCGCGAGCTACGGAGGGCTAGGCCCGCCTTCGCCCTACGGGCTACGACGGGCGAGCCGCCTTCGGAGCGCGAGGCACGGCGGGCCTGCCCTCCGTAGCTCGCGCAGCGAGCGAAGGAGGGCCGTTACAATCGGCGCGGTTCACCTCGGCGGAGGCCGGATGCTGCTGCTCGAAGTGGTCCAGATGCTGCTGAACACCGCCGCCGCGCTGCTCGGCGGCGGCCTGCTGCTGCGGGTCTACCTGTCCTGGCTGCGCATCGCCGGCCGCAATCCGCTCTTTCAGCTGTCCTGGGCCTTGACCGAATGGCTGGTGAAGCCTTTTCGAGCGCTGCTGCCGGGGCGGGCCCGCATCGACTGGGCGTGCTTGGCGGCGGCGCTGGCGGTGGCGCTGGCCTTTGTGCTGCTGATGCGGCTGATCGGAATCGGTGCGACGTCAGACTGGGCGCTGCTGGTGCCGCAGGCGCTCGGGCTGATCGTTCACTGGGCGCTGTACATGCTGACCGTGCTGGTCTTTATCTACGTGCTGCTCAGCCTGGTCAATCCGCACGCGCCGCTGGCGCCGACGTTCGATCTGCTGACGCGCCCGCTGCTGGCTCCGTTCCGGCGCGTGCTGCCGCCCATCGGGGGCTTCGACCTGTCGCCGATTGCGTTTCTGCTCGTGGTCCAGATCCTGCTGCTGGTGCTGGACTCGGTCCACCTGTAGCGGCGGCCGTACCGGCCCGCTCACCAGGGGCGGTATCCGAAAGCCTCCAGGAAGCGCTCTTCGATCTGGCCGCGCGAGGGCGCATACCGTTGCGCACCGCAATGCTCGATCTTGAGCGCGCCCATCACGGCGCCCAGCCGCCCCGTGGTCGGCCAGTCCAGCCCCTGCGTGATGCCGTACAGCAGCCCGGCGCGGTAGGCGTCGCCGCAGCCGGTCGGGTCGCGCACGGTGCGCGCCGGCGCAGCCGGGATCTCCAGGCTCGTGCCGTCGACAAAGATGCGAGATCCGAGCGCGCCGAGCGTCACGACCACCGATTTCAGCCGACGCGCCAGCGTGGCCGGATCGGCCCCGGTCTTGGCCGCCATCAGTCGGGCTTCGTAGTCGTTCAGCGCCAGGTACTGCGCGCGCGCGACGAACCCCTCCAGTTCGGCCGCCTCGAACATCGGCATGCCCTGGCCGGGATCGAACACGAACGGGATGCCGGCTTCGCTCATCTGCCGGGCGTGCAGCAGCATGCCCTCGCGCCCGTCCGGCCCGAGGATGCCGAGTTGCACATCGCCAGGCTCGACCGGGTTCAGGTGCGAATGCGACATGGCGCCGGGATGAAACGCCGTGATCTGATTGTCGTCCAGGTCGGTCGTGATGAACGCCTGAGCCGTCAAAGTGTCCGGAATCTGGCGCACGAACCGGCGGTCGATGCCGTGCCGGTCCAGGTGATCCAGGTACGGCTGGCAGTCGTCCCCGACCGTGGCCATCGGCAGGGGCGAGCCGCCCAGCAGGGCCAGGCTGTAGGCGATGTTGCCAGCGCACCCACCGAATTCACGCCGCAGCGTGGGCACCAGGAACGAAACGTTCAGGATGTGCACCTGGTCGGGCAGGATGTGGTCCTTGAAGCGACCCGGGAACACCATGATCGAATCGAAGGCGATCGATCCGCAGATCAGCGTGGACATCCCTCAGCACCAGTTGAGGATTGAGGATCCAGAGCCATGGGCTCGCCGCAAATGCGAAGGTTGTGAATGCCGCGGGGGGTGCTCGAGGGGGGTCGCAGACCCCACTCGAAGCCGATCCTCCCGCTCTTCGGTTCCAAGGCTGCCGTTCATCGCTGGAGGAAACACTGCTCGGAGCCGTTATATATAGAAAGGGTACAGAACGAAGCCCGAGGCGCTCAACCCGCGTGCCTCGAACACCAGCCGCACCGACAGGTCGGAGCCGGGCGACAGGCCCTCGTCCAGCCGGGACGATGGCTCCCCGCTGGAGGCCAGGTAATCCACCGGCCGGAACACCTTGCGGGCGATGGTCCGGTTCTGGGTGTCGGTCAGCGTGACCTCGATCGCCGGCAGGGCCATCACGAAACCGGCGCGACTGCGAATGGCCGCATTGAGCTCGATCACGTCGGTACCCGGGATCGCCGCCAGCTCCGAACCCACGATGGTCAGCAGTTCGGCGTGTTCGGGCCAGCCGATCGAGCAGCCGTACAGTCTGCAGGTGCGCGCCAGCATCGGACGAAGCGACGGCCAGGCTTCCAGTGCATCGTTGCGCAAGGCCAGCCCGATCTGCAAGACCGCCAGCAGCGCGAGCGGCACGCAGGCAATCCCCAGTGCGCGGCGCAGGCGCTGGGCGCGGAGCTGATCCTCGGTGGGCAGAAAAGAGGGCGCCTCCGGCTCCTCGGCTTCCTCGGCCGAGGCTGCCTCGGCGCTGTCGTCCTCACCGGCCGGCACCGCGTAGGTTCCGGGGTCGGCCGCCGCGATCCGATGCGGTTTGATGCGGGCCGTCACCGCGGTGTCCTCGTCGTGCGGCTCGGCAACCTGCCCGTCCGGGGCGCCGAACAACGTCGGCACCGCCAGCTCGTCGCGGATCGGTTCGAGCGCGCGCCGGATGCGATCGGGCGGCGCCTTGGCGGCCGCAGGTGATACGCGCGCGGTCGGGTGGTAGTGCGACGGGCGGGGCGGGGCCGGTCGGATCGGGGCCGGCGCCGACATGGGGGCCGGCACCGGCGGGCCCGGCAAGGCCGCGCCCCCGATCGGGGCTTCCTCTTCGTGGGACAGAGCGCGATCGTCGACGTAACTCAAGCTGCCGATCGCGTCGAACACTTGGCGGCACTCGCCGCAACGGACCAGTCCGCCGCGCAACTTCAACTGGTCCGCGACCACGCGAAACAGCGCGCGACAGTGCGGACAGCGCGCTGCGAGCGCCATGATCAGCGGCTCGTGCGGCGACCGGCCAGGCAGACCCAGTCGCCGTCGGTGCCCCACACCGACAGGCGCACGCGCGCATCGACCGCGCGATAGGCAGCCGCCAGCGCGTCGGCCTGGCGCGCCAGCACGCCCGCCAGCACGATGGTTCCCCGTTCGGCCAGGTGGTCGACCAGGGCCGGCGCCAGCAGTATCAGCGGATTGGCCAGGATGTTGGCGATCACGACATCGAATCCCGCGCTCGAGCCTTCGGCAGGCAGCAGACCGGGTGCAGTGTAATCGGCCCGCACACCGTTGCGGCGCGAGTTGTCCCGCGCCGCCTGCAGCGCCAGCGGATCGATGTCCACGCCGACCACCTGGCGCGCCCCGAGCTTGGCGGCGGCGATCGCCAGGATGCCGGAGCCGCAGCCGTAGTCGAGCACACGGGCGCCCGGCGACAGGCAGTCCTGCAGCCAACGCAGGCACAGTTGCGTGCTCGGATGGGTGCCGGTGCCGAACGCCATCCCGGGGTCCAGCCGCAGGTTAAGGGCCGACGGATCGGGCGGATCGGTCCACGTGGGCACGACCCACAGGCGCCCGATCTGCAGCGGGGCGAACTGTTCGCGGCTCGATCGGACCCAGTCCTGCGGGGCAATGCGCCGCACCGCCTGCACCGCCGCCGGTTCGCGTTCGAGCCGACGGGCCGCCAGCGACAGCACGGGGCCCACCGCCTGATCGGGTCCGAGCAGCACCCGCAGGCGGTTGCGCGGCCACAGGCGCGGCGTCGCATCCGCCGGTTCGGCGTATACGGGCTGCTCGCAACCGGATTGAGCGTCGGCGTCTTCCACGCTGACCGACAGCGCACCGGCCTGCAGCAGCGCATCGGACCAGTCCTGCGCGCATCGCGCGTCGGCCAGCAGCTCGAACTCGGTCAGATCCGCCGAGGGCTCGTGCCCGTCAGGATCGGGGGGCGTGGATGGCGGCCAGGCGCTTTTCAAGGTAGTGGATGCTGGTGCCGCCCTGGATGAACTTCTCGTCGAGCATCAGCTCGCGGTGCAGCGCAATGTTGGACTGGATGCCCTCGACCACCATCTCGGACAGCGCGATCCGCATGCGGGCGATGGCCTGGCCGCGGCTGTCGCCATAGCAGATCACCTTGCCGATGAGCGAATCATAGTGCGGCGGGACGAAGTAGCCGGCGTAGGCGTGCGAGTCGACGCGCACGCCGGGGCCGCCCGGCGCGTGCCAGGCCGTGATGCGCCCCGGGCTGGGGGTGAACTTGAAAGGATCCTCGGCGTTGATCCGGCACTCGATCGCGTGTCCGCGCACCACGATGTCGCGTTGCCGCAGTGTCAGCTTCTGTCCGGCGGCGATCCGGATCTGCTGCTGAACGATGTCCACGCCGGTCACCATCTCGGTGACCGGGTGCTCGACCTGCACCCGCGTGTTCATCTCGATGAAGTAGAACTCGCCCTCCTCGAACAGGAACTCGAACGTGCCGGCGCCGCGGTAATCGATCTTGCGGCAGGCCTCGGCGCAGCGCTCGCCGATGCGCTCGATCAGCCGGCGCGCGATCCCGGGTGCGGGCGCCTCCTCCAGCACCTTCTGGTGGCGACGCTGCATCGAGCAGTCGCGGTCGCCCAGCCAGACGGCGTTGCGGCTCTGATCCGACAGCACCTGGATCTCGACGTGGCGCGGGTTCTCGAGAAACTTCTCCAGGTACACGGCCGGGTTGCCGAACGCCGCGGCCGCCTCCTGGCGCGTCATCGCCACCGCGCTCAACAGCGCCGCCTCGGTGTGCACCGGCCGCATTCCGCGGCCGCCGCCGCCGCCGGCCGCCTTGACGATGACCGGGTAGCCCACCGCTCGTGCGACCTTGACGATCTCGCGCGGCTCCTCCGTCAGCGGCCCCTCCGATCCGGGCACGGTCGGCACGCCGGCCTCGGCCATCGCCCGCTTGGCTGAGATCTTGTCGCCCATCAGCCGGATCGACTCGGGCCGCGGACCGATGAACACGAATCCGCTGCGTTCGCATCGCTCCGCAAAATCAGCGTTCTCCGACAGGAATCCGTAGCCCGGGTGGATCGCTTCGGCGTCGGTGACCTCGGCCGCGCTGATGATGGCCGGCACGTTCAGGTAGCTGTCCTTCGACGGCGCAGGCCCGATGCAGACCGATTCGTCGGCCAGCTTCACGTACTTGGCGTCGGTGTCGGCCTCCGAGTGCACGACCACCGTGCGGATGCCCAGTTCGCGGCAGGCCCGCTGGATGCGCAGCGCAATCTCGCCGCGGTTGGCGATCAGGATCTTTCCGAACATCGGCCCGGCTAGACGATCACGAACAGGACCTGGCCGTATTCGACGGCCTGGCCGTTTTCGACCAGGATCTCCTTGATCGTCCCGGCCACCTCCGCCTCGATCTCGTTCAGAAGCTTCATGGCCTCGATGATGCACAGCGTGTCGCCGGGCTTGACGGCCTGGCCGAGCTCGACGAAGGGTTTGGCCTCCGGCCCCGGCGAGCGGTAGAAGGTTCCCACCATCGGTGACTTCACCTCGAGCCCTTTGGGCTCGTCCAGCACCGCCCCGCCGCCGCCGGCGGCCGCGCCCGACGGCGCCGGTACGGCCAGCGCCCCGCTCGCCGGCGCAAAGGCGGTCGTGGCGGGTCCCTGCGCGCCGGGCTGCTTGACGATGCGCACCTTGTCCTCGCCCTCGGTCACTTCCAGTTCGGCGATGCCGGACTCGGCCACCAGGTCGATCAGCGTCTTGAGCTTGCGCAGGTCCATCGTTCGGTGGCTTCTCGGTTGCGACACGGCCGGCTCAGGCGCCGGCGCCCGCAGGCGGCGCGCTGTAGGTGGCGGCGAATTCCAGTGCCAGCCGGTAGCCGGTGGTGCCCAGGCCGGCGATGGCACCGACCGCCAGGTCCGACAGCAGCGAGCGGTGACGGAAGCGCTCGCGCCGGTACACGTTGGAGATGTGCACCTCGACGAACGCGATGGCCACCGCCGCCAGCGCATCGCGCAACGCCACGCTCGTGTGGGTGAAGGCCCCGGCGTTGATGATGATGAAGTCGGTGCCGTCGGTGCGCGCCGCGTGCACCCGATCGATCAGCGCCCCCTCGTGGTTGCTCTGAAACGCCTGCACCGTCAGCCCCAGTTGCGCGGCGCGCTGCGCCAGTTCGCGCTCGACGTCCGCCAGCGTGCTGCGGCCGTACACCGCCGGCTCGCGGGTGCCGAGCAGGTTCAGATTCGGTCCATTGATAACAAGGATCGAGCGTGCCACCTGGGGGATCGCAACGCCGCGGCTGCCGCGATCGTGCGAGCATGCACGAAGATAGGCAGCAGAAGGCGTCAGTTATTAGTATGAAGCGGCGAATTGTCTACAATTCGCCCGGACTTGTCCAGCGGCCGGCCGGCCCCGCTCCCTAGGGACTGCCGTACTGCGCCATCCAGTGGCGCAACTGGGGAGCCTCGATCCGTCCGGAGTGTTCCTCCACCAGGCGCCCGTCCGGGGAGATCAGCGCAGTATAGGGCAGCACCGCCTCGGTGTTGCCCAGCCGCTGCGCCAGCCCCATGCCGTCGAAACCGGCCACCAGCAGTGGAAAGCGCAGCCCGTGCTGGGTGCGAAATGCGCGCACCTTGTCGGCCTCATCGACGCCGATGCCGATCACGGCCACGTTGCGGGCCTGGGACTGGTCGGCCAGCCGCTGCAACTCGGGCATCTCCTCCACGCACGGCGTGCACCAGGTGGCCCAGAAGTTCACGATCAGTAGCTTGCCCTGCCAGGTCTTCAACGGCCGCTGCACGCCGTCGGCGTCGGGCAGGGTCAGCGCGAAGAAAGCCAGCGCGGCCGCATCGGCGCCCTGCCGCGCCGGCGCTCGACGCCAGCTCCACAGAGCGCCCCCGGCCAGCCCGAAGGCGACGCCCAGGCCGACCGCCATCGCAACGGCGCGCCGCGGCGTGACGGATTTGGGCTCGCTCATGGCGCTCGACCCAACCGGGCTCAGTCGTCGCGGCCGGCGCTGCCGGCGGGCTCGCCGCTCTCGGCCAGCAGCCGCTCGAGCATGCTGACGGTGGCCCGCCCGGAGCGCTCCACCGGGTGCAATTGCGGATCTTTCGGCCGTCCCGAGGGTGCCACCCGCAGCGCCACCGGGTCCATCACGCTGAGCGTGACGCCCACGTTGCCGTCGATCGGGCTGCCGCGCGGAGCCGGCACCACGAACTCGAGAACCTCCTGCGTGGTTTCGGCGTTGGGGCCGGCCTCGCGCACGTCGAAGGACTGCGACGCGTTCAGCAGGAAGATCTCCACGTCCTTGGCGCTGTCGGCATACAGGTTCAGGTGGATGCCCGAATGGCCGGTCGCAGTGCCGTTCAGCACGGCGCCCACCAGGTGCGGGTCGAACTCCAGCAGCCGCCGCATCCAGTGCAGCGCCAGGCGTCGCAGCGCCGCCAGCTGGGCCGGCTGCCGGTCGGCCGCGAACAGCCGCAGGTAGCGCCTCAGTTCCGACTCGACCAGCACGTTGTCGGGCATCGCACCGCCGACCCCGGACGCATCGCCGAGCACTTCGCGCACGGCCCGGCGCTTGGCGGTGGCGTAGTCGCATCCTTCTTCGGCGATCCAGCGCGCCGCTGCCGCGGCGATCGCCGTCCTCAGGTCGTCACCGCGCCCCGCATTTCGGACCGGATTCTGGGTCATGCCGCTGGCCTTGAAATGCTCCGGACAATGCTACATTCTCGCGGCGCAGCACGCTGGACGAAACGGTCTTCGCTGCGGCCGTCGGCCCAGCAGCCGGCCGCGGGCCGGATTTCGGTCCCTGATTGCGCGCCTTCGCTGAAGCCGGTTCGCCACCGGCGGCGCCGGCGCGTTATTTCCGAACTTTCGACGGCGCACGCCGACCTCAATGGCTCGTTATGCATCTGCACATACTCGGCATCGGTGGCACCTTCATGGGCGGGCTGGCCCAGCTCGCGAAGGTGACCGGGCACCGCGTGACCGGCTGCGACACCGCAGTGTATCCGCCGATGAGCGAGCAGCTGCGCCTGGCCGGAATCGACCCGATCGAGGGTTTTTCGGCCGATCAGGTCGGTCTGCGCCCCGACTGCTTCGTGGTCGGCAACGTGGTCACCCGCGGCAATGCGCTGATGGAGGCCATTTTGGACAGCGGCGCGCGCTTCGTCTCCGGGCCGCAGTGGCTTCATGAAAACGTGCTCGATGGACGCGATGTGCTGGCGGTGGCCGGAACGCACGGCAAGACGACCACTGCCTCGATGCTGGCCTGGATCCTGGAGCGCTCCGGCGCCGCGCCGGGCTTTCTGATCGGCGGGGTGCCCCTGGATTTCGGCACCTCGGCGCGCATCGGCGCCGGTCGCGCTTTCGTGATCGAGGCCGACGAGTACGACACGGCGTTTTTCGACAAGCGCAGCAAGTTCGTCCACTACTTCCCGCGCATCGCGGTGCTGAACAACCTCGAGTTCGATCACGCCGACATCTTCCCCGACCTGGCCGCCATCGAGACGCAGTTCCATCACCTGATCCGATGCATTCGGGCCGGCGGCCGCCTGATCGTCAACGGCTCCGACCCGGCGCTGGCGCGCGTGCTGCAGCGGGGATGCTGGACCCCGGTGGAGCGGTTCGACGTGGCCGACGGCTGGCACGCAACGGCGGTCGAGGAAGCGGGCCAGCACGAGTTTGACGTGCACCTGGAAGCGACCGCCTACGGCCGGGCGCGGCTGGCCCTGGCCGGCGGGCACAACCGCAGCAACGCGCTGGCGGCACTGGCGGCCGCCTCGGCCGCGGCGGTGGCGCCGGCCGTGGCGATCGAGGCGCTGCAGACCTTCTCCGGCGTGCGGCGGCGGCTCGAGGTCGCCGGCACGGCCTTCGGCGTGACCGTGTACGACGATTTCGCGCACCACCCGAGCGCGATTGCGGCCACGCTGCAGGCGCTGCGGCGACGCCTGGCCGGCGCGCCGCGGCTGCTGGCGGTGTTCGAACCGCGCTCGAACACGATGCGGCTGGGCTCGATGCGGCAGGCGCTGCTCGACAGCCTGCAGCTGGCCGACAGCGTGTTCTGCTACGCGCCGCGCCAGGGGCGTCACGCGGTGGCCTGGGATGCCGCCGAGGCGCTGGCGGCGCTCAACGGCGCCACCGTGGCGGAGGATCTGGACTCGTTGGCCGCGCAGGTGGCGCAGGCGGCCCGCACCGGCGATCACGTGGTCGTGATGAGCAACGGCGGCTTTGGCGGCATGCCATCGCGGATCCTGGCCGAACTGGCCCGGCGCGAGCGGTCGCCCGCGGTCGACCGCCGCGGATCGGGATGATCCTGTACCTGCACGGCTTTCGTTCATCGCCCCGCTCCAGGAAGGCGGAGCAGATCCGCGCCGCCCTGGTGGCGCGTGGGCGCGCCGGCGACTTCGTGTGCCCGCAGCTGCCGGCCTCGCCGCGCGCGGCCGCCAACGTGGCGCTGGCGGCGGCATCGCTCGAGGATCCGGCACGGCTGGCGCTGATCGGAAGCTCGCTCGGGGGCTACTACGCCACCTGGGTGGCCGAGCAGCTCGGCTGCCGGGCGGTGCTGCTCAATCCCGCGGTGGCCCCGGCCCGGGATCTGGCACCGCAACTGGGCCGCCATCCCGTGTTTTTTTCGGATCAAACGATCGAGCTGACGGTGGATCATCTGGCCGAGCTGCAGGCGGTTGATACGGTCCGGATCACGCGCCCGCAGCGCTACCTGCTGGTGGCTGCCACGGGCGATGAGGTGCTGGACTGGACCGCGATGGTGACCAAGTACGCCGGCTGCCGACAGCGGGTGATCGAGGGCTCGGATCACGCCCTGTCGGATTTCGACCGCTACCTGGACCAGGTGCTGGATTTTTGCGATGGATTGGACTGACAAGGCGAAGCGATGAAGCTGAAGGACAAGGTGGCCGTCATCACCGGTGCGGCGCAGGGCATCGGTTATGCGACGGCCCGCAAATTCCTCGATGAAGGCGCCGCGGTCGCGCTGGTGGACCTGTCGGCCGAGGCGCTGCAATCGGCGCGCGCCAGCCTGAAGGTCAACGGCGAGATCATCGAGTCCTTCGCGGTCGACGTGACGCGGCGCGACCAGCTCGACGAGATGGTGGGCCGGCTGCGCGGCCGCTTCGGGCGCATCGACATCCTGGTGAACAATGCCGGCATCACGCAGGACGCGCGCATCCAGAACATGACCGAGGAGCAGTTCGACCGGGTCATCGACGTGAACCTGAAGGGTACCTACAACAGCTGCAAGGCGGTGCTGGCGGCGATGCTCGAGCAGGGCTCCGGCGTGATCCTGAACGCCTCCAGCGTGGTGGGCATCTACGGCAACTTCGGACAGACCAACTACGCCGCCAGCAAGTTCGGCGTGATCGGGTTCGTGAAGACCTGGGCCCGCGAGCTCGGCCCGAAGGGAATCCGGTGCAACGCGGTCTGCCCCGGTTTCATCGCCACCCACATCCTGGAATCGATTCCGCAGCGCGTGCTGGCCCAGCTGACCGAACGGGTCCCGCTGAAGCGGCTGGGCCGCCCCGAGGAGGTGGCCAATGTGTACGCCTTCCTGGCCTCCGACGAGGCGAGCTACATCAACGGCGCCGTGATCGAGGTGGCCGGGGGGTTGACGGTCTGAGCCGCCGCACCGATGCAACTGTTATTCGAGGACGAAGGTGATCTGAAAGTGGGCTCCGTGCTGTCGTCGACGGAGGCGTCGTTTCAGGTCGAGCTGCCCGGCGGGCGGCGTGTCAAGATCAAGTCCGGCCACGTGCTGCTGCGTTTCGAGCGCCCGGCCGGCGCGCAGCTGCTTGAGCAGGCCCGTCGCGAGGCGGACGCGGTCGAGCTGGATTTTCTGTGGCAGTGCGCGCCGCAGCAGGAATTCGGCTTCGAAGAGCTGGCCCGCGAATACTTCGGGCACGAGCCGGCCGCGGTCGAGGCGGCGGCCATCCTGCTGCGGCTGCATTCGGCACCGGTCTATTTTCATCGCAAGGGCAAGGGCCGTTTCCGCCCGGCCGCGCCCGACGTTCTGCGCGCTGCGCTGGCGACCGTGGCCCGGCGGCGCGAGCAGGACGAGCAGCGTGCCCGTTTCGTTGCCGACCTGCTGGCCGGTGCTCTGCCCGATCCGATCCGCGCGCAGGGCGCCGCACTGCTGCTTCGACCCGACAAGAACTCGCTCCACTACAAGGCCGTCGAGCAGGCCGCCCGCGAACTGAAAACGACCGCGCTGCGGCTGCTGCTGGCGCGCGGCGCCATCGCGTCCCCGTACGCCTGGCACCTGGAAAGCTTCCTGACACGCTGGTTCCCGCAGGGCACCGGCTTCGCTCCGTCCCCGGGGCTGCCGCCCCCGCACGACGCCTCGCTGGCGCTGGCCCCGGTGGCGGCTTTCTCGATCGACGACAGCTCGACCACCGAGATCGACGACGCCTTCTCCGTGGCCCCGGACACGGGTGGGCGCATCCGGGTCGGGATTCACATCGCGGCGCCGGCCGTGGCGATCGCGCGCGACGATCCGCTCGATGCACTGGCCCGCTCGCGCATGTCGACCGTCTACGCTCCTGGACTGAAGATCACGATGCTGCCGGCGGCCTGGATCGAGGCGTTCTCCCTCGATCAGGGCCGCACCGTTCCGGCCCTGTCACTCTACCTGCAGGTCGACCCGGACCGGATGAGCATCGAATCGACCGTCACCGCGCTGGAGCGCGTCACGATCGCGGCCAATCTTCGCCATGACGATCTGGCGGCGATCGCCACCGAGGCGGCGCTGACGCAGGGCGCTCCCGGATTGCCGTTCGGCGCGCAGCTGGCCACGCTGTGGCGGCTGGCGAGCGCGCTGCAGCAGCGGCGGGAAGCCGGCCGCGGCCGGCCGGCCGCGGGCGGGCGCGTCGACTACAGCTTCGAGCTGCAGGGCGACGGCGAGCAGGCACGGGTGATCATCCGACCGCGATTGCGGGATGCACCGCTGGACCGCATCGTGTCCGAATTGATGATCTGCGCCAACTCGCACTGGGGCGGCTGGCTGGCCGAGCGGGGTCTGGCGGCGGTGTACCGATCGCAGAGCGCCGGGCGTGTGAAGATGTCGACCGCGCCCGCGCCGCACGACGGGCTGGGGGTCGCGCACTATGCATGGAGCACATCACCGCTGCGGCGCTACGTCGATCTGGCCAATCAGCGCCAGCTGCTGAGCGCGGTGCGCAGCCAGGACCCTGCCTATGGCCGCAACGACGCTGACCTGTTCGCCGTCGTTTCCGCTTTCGATGCCGCCTATGGCGGCTACGAGGAGTTCCAGCAGGCCATCGAGCGCTACTGGTGCCTGCGCTGGCTGCAGCAGAACGAAGTGCGCCGCTGCCGCGCCACGGTGCTGCGGGGCGACCTGCTCAGGCTGGATGGACTGCCGCTGGTCGCGCGCGTGCCGGGCGTGCCGCCGCTGCCGCGCGGCCGGTGCGTCGAGCTGGAGCTGCTCGGGCACGACCTGCTGGATCTGTCGCTGGACGCACGGCTGCACCGGGTGCTGGACGATCTGAACGAGCAGGGGCTCGACGAGGAGGAGGCCGCCCTCGATCCGGCGCGATTCGCCCAGGCGGCCGAAGCCGCCGAGGTGACGCCGGATCGTCCAAACGGCGCCGATCCGGCGGGGGCATGAAAAACGGTGCAGACTTTCGGAACGATCGAAGGGGCAGGCTCATGCAGTTGATCGACTCCTGGTTCAGCGACCGCGTGCTGATGGCGGCGTTGATGGCCTCGGCGGGAATGCACGCGCTGATTCTGGCGGTGCGCTTCGTCGATCCGGAGCTGTTGCGGATACACCAGTCGGACCCGACGCTGGACATCGTGCTGGTCAACGCCAAGAGCGCCGCCAGCCCGTCCAAGCCGCAGGCGCTGGCGCAGGCCAACCTGGAAGGCGGTGGCAGCCAGGACGAAGGGCGGCGTTCGTCGCCCCTGCCCAACATGGCGGTCGAGCACGACGGCCAGACGATCGAGGTCGAGCGTCAGAGGGTCGAGCGCCTGGAGCAGGAGCAGCGCCAGCTGCTGGCGATGGTGCACAAGCTGAACACGACCTCCTACGTGGTCGACCCCGGCAAGCAAAGCACCGCCGGCTCCGAGCATCCCGAGCAATACCGCCAGCAGCTGTCGCGGATGCAGGCGGAAATCTCCAAGGAGATCTCCGACTACCAGCAGCGGCCGCGCCGCCACCATTTCATGCCCAGCACGTCGGAGTACCGCTATGCGCGCTATTTCGAGGACTGGCGGGCCCGGGTCGAGAAGGTCGGCAACGAGAACTACCCGAGCGAGGCGCGCGGGCGCATCTACGGCACGCTGCAGATGACGGTCGTGATCGATCGCAACGGCACGCTGATGGACGCGATGATCGAACGTTCGTCCGGCTCGCCCATCCTGGACCGGGCGGCGCGCCGAATTGTTAAGCTTGCGGCGCCGTATCCGCCGTTTCCGCCCGAAATCGCGCACGATACGGATCTGCTCGAGATCACGCGCACCTGGATGTTCACCAACGATCAGTTCGGCACGCGTGCGGTCGGCGAAGTGACCGCCGGGAGACACTAGCCGATGGGTACGGTCGACCGCTACGCGGTGGTCGGAAATCCGATCGCGCACAGCCGGTCGCCGGAGATTCACCGCCTGTTCGCTCAGGCCACCCGCCAGCCGATCAGCTACGAGCGGCTCGAGGGGCCCCTGGACGGCTTCGAGGAGTTCGCCCTCGGCCTGCGCGATTCGGGCTACCTGGGGCTGAACGTGACGATTCCGTTCAAGCTCGACGCCTCCAAGCTGGCCGATACGCTGACGGCCCGGGCGCGGCTGGCCGGAGCGGTGAACACGCTCAAGTTCGACGAGGACACGATTTACGGCGACAACACCGATGGGGTCGGTTTCGTGCGCGACATCGCCCACCGCCTGGCTTTCAAGGTGCCCAATGCGGCCATCCTGGTGCTTGGCGCGGGCGGGGGCGTGCGCGGGCTGATCGCCTCGCTGCTGGAGGAAAAGCCCAAGTGGATCGCGGTCGCCAACCGCACCCACGGGCGGGCCCAGGAGCTGGCCGATGAGTTCGGGGTAGAGGCGATCCGGCTGGACGAGATCCCGGCCGAACACTTCGACCTGATCGTGAACGGGACCTCCAGCAGCCTGAACCAGGATGCCCCGGCGATCGATCCGGATACGTTCGACGACTGCACGCTCGCCTACGATCTGGTCTATGCGCCGGAGCCGACCGCTTTCATGCGGCTGGCCGAGCGCGGCGGCGCCCGCGCGGTGGCCGATGGGCTCGGCATGCTGATCGAGCAGGCCGCCGAGTCGTTCCTGTTCTGGCGCGGCGTGCGGCCGGATACGGCTCCGGTGTACCGCGAGCTTCGCCGCAGCCTGGATCAGTCGCGCGCCAGCACCACCAGGTGAACCAGGCCGGGGCGGTGCGCTGGCTCGGGCGGGCGCTGCTGCTGGCGCTGATCGTGCTGGCGTCGGTGCAGGCGTGGTACCTCGGCTGCATCGTCTACTGGAGATGGCACAACCCGGCGCTCACCGCGTTCATGCGCCATGCGCAGGTCCGGCTGGCCGCCCGCCATTCGCCCGGTCGCCTCGATCAGCAGTGGGTCGCATACGGAAGAATCTCCGGCAACCTGAAACGCGCGGTGGTCGCGGCCGAGGATGCGCGCTTCCTGGAGCACGACGGCGTGGACTGGGAGGCGATGGAAAAGGCCTACCAGGACAACCGCCGGCGGGGCCGCACCACGCACGGAGGATCGACGATCTCGCAGCAGGTGGCCAAGAACCTGTTCCTGTCGGCCCAGCGCAGCTACCTGCGCAAGGCCCAGGAACTGCTGATCACCTGGATGGTGGAGGCGTCCTGGAATAAACGGCGCATCCTGGAGGTTTATCTGAACGTGGCCGAGTGGGGCGACGGCGTGTTCGGCGCGCAGGCCGCGGCCCGGCACTACTTCGGGGTCGACGCGGCCTCGTTGTCGCCCGAGCAGGCCGCCCGCATGGCAGCGATGCTGCCGGCTCCCAGACTGTTCGACCACCACCGCGATGCCCCATTTCTGGCCCAGCGCACCGACTCGATCCTGCACAACCTGCCGGCGGCGCAGATTCCGTGACCGGCGGGGCGGTGCGCCGGGTCGTCCGCGCCGGCTCGTCCAGTGAACCAGCGTTGCGCGCGGCTGGATGGACCGTTGCGCAGGTCGGAAAGGAACCGCTGATGGGCCCGCATATACTGCGTGCGCCGCAGCGCTGGCGCAGCGGCGCCGGCCAGATGTCGACGCCTCGAGCCGTGCACTGCCAGCTGCCCCGAGGAACATGCCGTCGACCGTGACATCCCCCGCACCGGAACGCTACACCCGCGTGGCGATCGCCCTGCACTGGTTGCTGGCGGCCGCCATCGTGGCCGGTTTCATCATCGGCCTGCAGCAGTCCGATGCACCGGTCTCGCCGACCCGGGTGCGCTGGATCAACTATCACAAGTGGATCGGGATCACGATCCTGACCCTTTCCGCGGTCCGCCTGCTGTGGCGCCTCCTGCACCGCCCGCCCGCGCTGCCGGCATCGATGCGGCCCTGGCAGCGCGTGGCCTCGCACACCGTGCACCGCGGGCTGTACCTGTTCTTCTTTCTGGTTCCGCTGGCCGGCTGGGCCTACAGCTCGGCGCTGGGCTTTCATGTGGTCTACCTCGGGCTGATCCGTCTGCCCGATCTGGCGCCCAAGAACAAGGCACTGGCCGAGCTCCTGATCCAGGTGCACGCGACGCTGGCGTGGACGCTGGCGACCCTGGTCGGTCTGCATGTGGCGGCCGCGCTCAAACACCATCTGATCGACAAGGACAGGCTGCTGCGGCGGATGTGGTGGCGCGGCGCCGATCGCAAGGTTTTGCTGAATCGCTGATAAGGAGTCTCACCCATGCGTCGTGTTGCTCAAGTCGTGCTCGTGCTGCTGGCCGGCGCCGGCACCGGGGTCCGGGCCGAGCCGGTCACCTACAACTTCGACCCGACCCACACCTGGACCACGTGGGAGGTCAGGCACTTCGGCACCTCGACCTATCGCGGACGGTTCGACAAGAAGGAGGGCACGGTCACGATCGATCGGGCCGCCAGGACCGGCAAGCTGGAGCTGACGATCGATCTGGCCTCGGTGGATACGGGCGTCGATCATCTGAATCACCATCTGCAGGAGGCCGATTTCTTCGACGTGGAAAAGTATCCGACCGCCAAATTCGTTGCCGACGAATTCCGCTTCGACGGCAACGATGTGTCCCAGGTCAAGGGACAGCTGACCCTGAAGGGCAAGACCCGGCCGGTCACGTTGAAGGGCACGGCCTTCAACTGCTACCAGAATCCGATGTTGAAGCGCGAAGTGTGCGGCGGGGACTTTTCGGCCACGATCAACCGCTCCGACTGGGGCGTGAGCTTCGGGGGGCCGTTTCCGGTCGGAGACGAGGTGCGGCTGATGATCGAAGTGGAGGCGATCCGCCAGTGAGGGTCTAGCGGATTCGACGAACCATGAACTCCTCCTCGATGTTGTCCTTGTAGTAGCTGACGGGGGCCGCGCTGGTCAGAAAGCGCCGCGCGATTTCGGCGCCGACCCCGCTGTGCTGCAGCACCGAGCCGCTGTCGAATTCGATCTCCAGTATCCGCGCGGCGGCATCGTAGCCGGCCGAGCGGATGCCGCCGCGCCGGATCGGCTTGCGCTCGATCGTCACGACAGGCCGAGCTCCTGCCAGATGGCGTCGACCCGGGCGACCACGTGCGGGTCCATTTCGATCGGGCGGCCCCAGGTGCGGTCGGTCTCGCCGCCGATCTTGCGGGTGGCATCGATGCCCATCTTGCTGCCCAGCCCGGCCCTGGGACTGGCAAAGTCCAGGTAGTCGATCGGCGTGTTCTCCACGATCACGGTGTCGCGCGCCGGATCGACCCGGGTCGTGATGGCCCAGATCACCTCGCTCCAGTTGCGCGCGTCGATGTCGTCGTCGGTCACGATCAGCATCTTCGTATACATGAACTGGCGCAGGAAGCTCCAGACGCCGAACATCACACGCCGGGCATGCCCAGCATACTGCTTGCGCATCGTGATGACCGCGATCCGGTAACTGCATCCCTCGGGGGGCAGGTAGAAGTCCGCGATCTCCGGGAAGGTCCGGCGCAGGATCGGCAGGAACACCTCGTTCAGCGCCACGCCCAGGATGGCCGGTTCGTCGGGCGGCCGCCCGGTGTAGGTGGAGTGGTAAATGGGGTCGCGCCGCATGGTGATCCGCTCGATCGTGAACACCGGGAAGCGCTCCACGTCGTTGTAATAGCCGGTGTGATCGCCGAACGGCCCCTCCAGCGCCGTCTCGTAGCCCGCGTTGGCGGCGCTCAGGCGCCCGTCGCGGTTGGACGGATCCGGCAGGATCGCGCCCTCCAGCACGATCTCGGCCGAAGCGGGCACCTGCAGCCCATTGCCGATGCAGTCGGTGATCTCGGTGCGCGAGCCGCGCAAGAGGCCCGCGAACTGGTACTCGGACAACTGGTCCGGAACGGGGGTGACCGCACCCAGCACCGTGGCCGGGTCGGCGCCAAGCGCCACCGCGATGGGGAAGGGCTCACCGGGCCGCGCCAGGCGGTGATCCCGGAAGTCGAGCGCTCCGCCCCGGTGCTCCAGCCAGCGCATCGCCACCTTGTTCGGCCCGAGCACCTGCTGGCGGTAGATCCCCAGGTTCTGGCGCCGGCGGTGCGGACCGCGCGTCACGACGATGCCCCAGGTGATCAGCGGCGCGGCATCCTGCGGCCAGCAGGTCTGCACCGGCAGCCGCCCCAGGTCGACGTCGGCGCCTTCCCAGACGACCTGGTGGCAGGCGGCGCCGCGCACCGTGCGCGGCGCCATGTCCCACAGCGCCGCCTTCAGCAATGCGACCTTGCCCAGCGCGTCGCGCAGCCCGCTGGGCGCCTCCGGCTCCTTCAGTGCAGCCAGCAGCTCGCCCACCTCCCGCAGCCGGTCCGGGCGGTCGCCTCCCATGGCCAGCGTGATTCGCTGGGCGGTACCGAACAGATTGGTCAGTACCGGGATCGGGCTGTCACCGGTTTGCTCGAACAGCAGGGCCGGACCCGACCGGGCCAGGACCCGGCGGCTGATTTCGGTAATTTCCAGCCGCGCCGACACCGGGCGCCGGATCCGGACCAGCTGGCCCCCCCGCTCGAGCCCATGGAGGAAATCCCTCAAATCGCTGTACGGGATCACCGTAGTCTCGGTGGGTTGTTGTGGTGCAGCAACCGGATCGGGCCGGCGCGGGCGTCAAGATTCTCGTTCAGTGACATGTGGTAATATGTTGATTATATGCTGATTGTCGATGACATGGCGGAGCCGGTGCGAGAAGAATCGTCCTTAATGGAGGATTTCCCCGCATTACTTCTTGCACTGCACGATGGGTGTTTCGATTGACGGATCCTTGTTAAACGATAAAATCGACCCGTAGATTTGCTAGTGTCGGGTCTGGTCCCGGGGTGACGTCTGACCCCAAGAGGAGTCGACTGCACCGGGCGACCGCCCGGGATGTGATGGGCCTCGGCTCCTTCCGGGCCGATTGCAGCAGGCTTAACCGGCAGCGCATGAAGGCCGGGACTATTTCGGGAGCCGATCCGCCCATGGTCGGATCGGCTCGAAACGTCGGATGTCAGCCAGCGCCCGCTTTTATCGAAGGATTGGGGTGTCTGGACTGCCGCGGGAGGTGTCATGCATAGCTCCAGAGGCAGCAGGATCCGCCAAGGCATCGATTGGGTGGAAGCTGCGACAGATCTGGCCGGTAACGGCTTGGCGATGTTACGGCGATTGTCCGAAGCTGTGGGCACGCTGACGGTCGTGGCCGGCATGGCGATCGTGACGATGCCCAGCGTGCGGGAGTCCACTGTGCAGGCGGCCCGGGGCTGGTTCGCGTCCGACTCGTCCGCTCAGACCCAGTCCCAGGACGACAGCGCTTCGGCCGCCACCCCGCGTGAAGGCGCCCCCGCGCCGGCGCGCTGGGTCCGCTTGGACCCCACGGAGGCGTCCGTAGCCCAGTATCTTTCGCGCCGCTATCACGTGGCCGACAGCGCAGTGCGGCCGCTGGTGCGGGCGGCGCGCGATGCGGGACGCGAGCTGCAGCTCGATCCGCTGCTGATCCTGTCCGTGATGGCGGTCGAATCGAGCATGAATCCGTTCGCCGAAAGCCCCGTGGGCGCGGTGGGCCTGATGCAGGTGATGGCCAGCGTGCACTCGTCCCGCTTCGGGCTGGATGGGGACCCGGTCAGCGCGCTCGAACCGGTGGCCAACATCCGGATGGGATCGGCCATTCTTAGTGATGCCATCCGTCGCGGTGGTTCCCTCGAGCGCGGGCTGCAACTGTACGTCGGCGCTGGCAACCTGGCCGACGACGGCGGCTACGCGGCGCGCGTGCTGTCCGAGATGGGTCGGCTGAAACTGGCGGCCGCCGGCAACGTCGGGGCAGCCCTGAGCGCCGGGATGCGTTCCGATGTGAGGACCGTCGGCAGCGCGGCCCCGGCTGTACCGCCGCCGACCGAAACGCCGCCCAGCACGACCGCTTCTTCCTCCTAGACCCAGCCTGCCTTCTCCGCCCCCGCGCTGCGGGGCGGTTGCGCTGTTTCACTCGTCTAGAACACAGTGTGGGCGCACACTTTTACATTTTGAGTGGGCAAAAAAAAGCCTGTCGACCGAGCGCGCCCAAATTCGGCTGAGGAGGGAGGGAGGAGAGGCACCGAGTTGGGGCTTATCGCGCTCAGGCCTTTGTGACAGGCTTAAGAGAGCTTACTGAAATTCTACTCACGTCATCTGCAAAGTCAAGGTGCGTCTTGGACAAACACGCACTTTCTGCATGAACAATAGGGCCAAATTGTGTGGGTCTCCCGTGCCCATGGGGTAGGAGCCCGCACCGGGCTACTCTGAAGGTGGGCAAGTAAGCGCCGGCTGCAGCGCCTTTTCCGGCGCGTTTGGGCGGGCTCGAAGCGGCCGCAAGGCATCGCGCGTTCCTATTCGATAATGCCCACCTGCGCGCGAGAGGTCTTCGATGTCGGATCAGCGAGAAACGGATCTGAGCAAGTCGGCCCTGGATTATCACGAGTTCCCGAAGCCGGGAAAGATCTCGGTTGAGCCCACCAAGCAGCTGACCAATCAGCGCGATCTGGCACTGGCGTACACGCCCGGGGTGGCCGCTGCATGCGAAGCGATCGTGGCCGAGCCGGCGGCGGCGGCGCGCTTTACCGCGCGCGCGAACCTGGTCGGTGTGATCACCAACGGCACCGCGGTGCTCGGCCTGGGGCCGATCGGACCGCTGGCGGCCAAGCCGGTGATGGAAGGCAAGGCGGTGCTGTTCAAGAAGTTCGCGGGCATCGACGTGTTCGATCTGGAGGTGTCCGAACGCGATCCGGACCGGCTGGTCGAGATCATCGCAGCGCTGGAGCCGACTTTCGGCGGCATCAACCTGGAGGACATCAAGGCGCCCGAGTGCTTCATCGTCGAGCGGCGCCTGCGCGAGCGCATGAAGATCCCGGTGTTCCACGACGATCAGCACGGCACCGCGATCATCGTGGGCGCGGCGGTGCTGAACGGACTGAAGGTGGTGGACAAGCAGCTGGCCGCAGCCAGGCTGGTGTGCAGCGGCGCCGGCGCTGCCGCCCTGGCCTGTCTGGACCTGCTGGTCGAGCTGGGCCTGCCGCGCTCGAACATCTTCGTGGCCGACATCGAGGGCATCGTGTACGAGGGGCGCACCGTGCTGATGGATGCGGAAAAGGCGCGCTACGCGCAGCGCACCTCGGCGCGCACGCTGTCCGATGTGATCGCCGGCGCCGATATCTTCCTGGGCCTGTCGGCCGGGCGCGTGCTCTCGCCCCAGCAGGTCGCGCAGATGGCGCCGCGCCCGCTCGTGTTCGCGCTGGCCAACCCGACGCCGGAAATCCTGCCGGAGGAAGTGCGCTCGGTGCGCAGCGACGCCGTGATCGCGACCGGCCGCTCGGACTATCCGAACCAGGTCAACAACGTACTGTGCTTTCCCTTCATCTTCCGCGGAGCGCTCGACGTGGGCGCTACCACCATCACGCGCGAGATGGAAGTGGCGGCGGTCCACGCGATCGCCCGGCTCGCGCGCGAGGAGGGCAGCGACGTGGCCGCCAGCGCTTACGGCAGCACGCAGCCCGTGTTCGGCCCCGAGTACCTGATTCCGCGGCCGTTCGATCCTCGCCTGATGCTGCGGATCGCGCCGGCGGTGGCCCAGGCCGCCATGCAAAGCGGCGTGGCGACGCGTCCGCTGGTCGATCCGGACGCTTACCGGGACCAGTTGCAGCAGTTCGTGTATCACTCGGGCACCTTCATGAAGCCGATCTTCGCCTCGGCCAAGAAGGCGCAGTGCGCCGGGCGCACGACCCGGGTCGTGTTCGCCGAGGGCGAAGAGGAGCGCGTGATGCGCGCCGCCCAGGTCGTGGTCGACGAGGCCATTGCGCGCCCGATCCTGGTCGGGCGGCCTCCAGTGATCGAGCGGCGCCTGGAACGATTCGGACTGCGGATCCGCGCGAACGCCGATTTCGACATCGTCAATCCGGAGTTCGACCCGCGCTACCGCGACTACTGGCAGACCTATCACCGGCTGGCGGCGCGCCGCGGCATCACCGAGCACTACGCGCGCGTCGAGATGAGGCGCCGGCACACGCTGATTGGATCGATGCTGGTGCACAAGGGCGACGCCGAGGGCATGATCTGCGGCACCTTCGGCACCGGTGGGCTGCACCTGAATTACATCGATCTGGTGATCGGCCGCCGGCCGGGCGCGCAGATCTACGCGGCGATGAACATCCTGATGCTGCCGGGCCGCCTGATCGCGCTGGCCGACACCCACGTGAACCTGGACCCGACCGCCGAGCAGGTCGCCGAGATCACGCTGATGGCGGCCGAGCAGCTGCAGCGCCTCGGCATTTCGCCGCGGGCGGCGCTGATATCGCACTCGAACTTCGGAACCAGCGACGCCGCCAGCGCGCTGAAGATGCGCGAAGCCCTCGCGCTGGTGCGGGCCCGCAATCCGCAGTTCCAGATCGACGGCGAGATGCACGCCGACTGCGCCGTCGATGCGTCGATCCGCGAGTCGCTGATGCCGTTTTCGACGCTGAGCGGCAATGCCAACCTGCTGGTGTGCCCCGGTCTGGATGCGGCCAACATCGCCTACAACCTGCTGAAGACGATCTCGGGCAACAACGTCGCGGTCGGCCCGATCCTGCTCGGATGCGCGCGACCGGTTCACGTGTTGACGCCATCGTCGACGGTGCGCCGGATCGTCAACATGACGGCGCTGGTGGTGCTCCAGGCGCAGGCCGCAGACAACTTGAAAGGCGAGGCGGGATAGGCGCCATCGGTCGCCCACGGCAACCGACGCCCCGCCTTTATGTCAGGCCTTCAAGATAGAGTCCGGCTGCGCACATCGCCGGCGGCGCTGATCCTGACGGGCGGCGGCGCGCGGGCCGCCTACCAGGTCGGCGTGCTCAAGGCCGTGGCTGCGCTGCTGCGCGATGCCCGCCGCGGACTGGACCCCAGCATCGCCCAGGGACACAACCCGTTCCCGATCCTGGTGGGCACCTCGGCGGGCGCCATCAACGCCACGGCACTCGCCTGCCGGGCCGACAACTTCCAGGAAGCGGTCGCCCAGATGGTGCACGTGTGGGAGAACTTCCGCGCCGAGCAGGTCTATCGATCGGACCTGATCGGCGTGATCCGCACGGGGGCGCGCTGGCTCACGTTGATGTCGGTCGGCTGGCTGGTGCGCCGCTCGCTGCGGGTGCGCCCCCGCTCGCTGCTCGACAACTCGCCGCTGCGCGCACTGCTGATGCGGATGATCGAGCTGGACCGGCTGCAGCGCGGCCTCGAGCACGGACACCTGCGGGCCCTGGCGGTCGGGGCATCCAGCTACAGCTCGGGCCGGCATGTGACGTTCTACCAGGCGCTCAACGATTACCAGATTCCGAACAAGATGCAGCGCCTGTATGTGCGCTGCTCGATCCACATCGAGCACCTGCTGGCTTCCAGCGCGATTCCGTTCATCTTCCCGGCCGTGGCGCTCGACCTGGCCGAAGCCGGGGCCGGCGGCGTGGAGCACTTCGGTGACGGCTCGATGCGGCAGCTCAGCCCGATCAGCCCGGCCATCCACCTGGGCGCAGAGCGCGTGCTGGTCGTGGGGGTCGGTCAGATCGGTCACCCGGGGCTGCTGCCCGGCGTGGATGGGGCTGCATATCCGACGCTGGCGCAGATGGCCGGCCACGCGATGTCGAGCATCTTCCTGGACTCGCTCGCTTCCGATATCGAGCGCCTGGAGAAGGTCAACCAGATCACGGCCGCGCTGTCGCCGCACGAGCGCCGCGCACTCGGGTTGCGGGTCGTCGAAACGCTGGTGATCTCGCCCAGCGAGCGCCTCGATGGCGTGGCCTCGCAATACCTGGCCGCGCTGCCGATTCCGGTGCGGGCGCTGCTCGAGGTGCTCGGCGCCCACCGAGGCGGCGGCTCGGGCCTGGCGAGCTACCTGCTGTTCGAGGCGCCCTATACCCACGCCCTGATCGACATGGGCTTTCGGGATGCGATGGCGCGCCGCGACGAGGTGATGAGCTTCCTCACCGAACGGCGCGAATCCAGCCCGAGCCAGACGTCGCGGGTGGTGGTGCTCTGAACGCGCGCGACGGCGCTCTTGCGAGTGCTATGCCGTGGTCAAGAAGGAGTACGGGCGGCTGCTTCCCGAGAAGTTCTCGACGTCGGTCTAAGCTCTTCCAGCAGCAAGCGTTGCAACTGCCCGATCGACCGGCCAGCCAAGCGAGCGCAAGTAGTGCGCGGCCCGTGCCGGTCCGTCCCGAAGCTCGCGTACCATGCGGCGCGCCAGGGCGATGATTTCACGCGTGCTCATGTTCGGTGCTCCAGCTTTTCACTCCAAAGAGAAGGAGCGGGCCGCCCATCACCCTTCACCGTCCGCCTAGCGACGGTCAGCACGCAATCCAACGTTAGCGGCGACCTGGGTCTGGCGTCTGTGCGATAACGCACGCAGGCGCTGCGGTTTCAGGGACGCATTCGTTTCTGCGTACGAGGTCCTGGGTGCTTCAAGCTGTTTGCGGCAAATAACTCGGCCGTGGCGCCGTGAGCCCCTGCTTCGTCAGCCTGGTGCGCTCGTCGGCAAGCACCTCGTCGAGGCCGGATTCCAGAGCATCGAGTGCGCGCTTGACTATTTCGTCCGCACTGGTCTTTGGAGCGTCTATTGCACGCGCGAGGTCTGTATCGACGAAGGCCATGTGTAGCGCCAGCACCTGTGTCTTCTGCCCTGCCAATTCGTAGCGCAGCGAGTTTGTCAGCGACCAGGCAGCGGACTTGCTGGCCGCATACGCCGCGAGTAAGCCGCCATTTACCCGCGAGGCAATCGATAGAACATTAAGAACTGCGCCGCCGCCGTTAGCGGAGAGGATCGGTGCGAAAGCCTTGCTCACGCGTAAAATCCCAAAGAAGTTGGTCTCCAGTTGCCGGCGTGCGACCTCTTCGCTGTCGCGCGCAAGAAACCCACCCTGATGGCTCACCCCTGCGTTATTGATAAGGAGCGCTACATCGGCGGCATGCGCCGCGGCTGACAATATCTCGTCGGGCTTGGTGACGTCGAGCCGGATGGCCTGGACACCTGGGTGTTTGATCGCGGCGGGGTCCCTGGCGCCGCCGTACACCTTGCGAGCACCGCGAGCCAACAGTTCGCGCGTAAACGCCAAACCGATACCGCGGTTGGCACCGGTGACCAGGGCGACAGTATTGCTGATCTTCATGGAAGCTCCTATGTCTTGGATTTCAAACTCTGAATTTGATGTTCCACGGGCCCGCAGAGGCGACCGGCCGTTCAGGCCGGCCGCCTGCTGCCGCGACATCAATCCCTACTGATGATTCACCGCCTGCTTCATCGCGGCTGTCGTGCGGGCCTCAGTCTGGCAGCTTGGTGCCGAGCACGTCGATGGGTTCGATCGAAGGCGCCTGCGCCAGCAGCTTGGACGCGTTCGCCCCCAGCGCCTGCGCGATCGGCCCGTTGAGGTGGGCCTGGCGGCCGGCTTCGTCGGCGAAAGCATCGAAAATGCCGAAGGTGGACGCGCCGAGTTGCAGGGCGAACCACACCGGGGTGGTGCCTTCCTGCTGCGCCAGGCCGAGGCCGGCCTGCAGGAACTGGGCGACTTCCTTCTCCTTGCCGGGTTTGGCTTCGAGACGGACAAACAATGCATGCTTGATCATGTTGACTCCAAGTTGAAGTGAATCGGGGTGCGAACAGCAGGCTGGAGCGCCTCTGCCTAGGGTGAAACAGTGCTCGCCTGCCTCGGAGCGTTGCTCGTGTGGCCATTCATGTTGTCCGGGCCCGAACTTGCTGAACCCGGCTGGCTGCGCCTCGCGAACGAGACGCCATATGCGGCGGCGCGCACGCTCGGCAGCGGATCGTCGGAGAGCTCGATACCGTCGGTGAGGCTCGTGGGCATGAACAGCAGCTTCTTCTCCGCCTCCAAGCTGTCGGGCTCCACCTTGTTCAGCGTCAGCACGCCGAGCTCGACGACTTTGCGGTCATCAGGCCAGGGTTGGGTCCCATCCCTGGTCTGATCGCCGGGCTCAGCCAATTGGGCCTTCAAGTGAAAGACCACCGGCTTTCGCGCGACCCGCCTGGTCAGTTCGTCGGACAGAAAGTCGGGTGACTGCTTGGCAGCCTCTTCCGGCGTAAGGTGCACCAGCTTCTCGGGCACCAGCTGGTAGCGCACCGCCTGCCTTTGGCCGGTCTTGCTGACGAAGATGAAAGCATTGATGCCGTGATACTCCTCGTCCGCGTAGCTGTCCGGCGTGGCGGCCGTGCCGAACGCCTTCGGCGCATTCGGATGGCTGGCGAAGAACTGTTCCAGTTTCGTCGGCTTTGGGGCATCGGGCGGGCTCGCGATGATGGCCGCCAGCAGATCACGAAAGTCCTCTCCAGTCCCCGTCGGGAAGAACTTCAACGAGTTGGTCACCATGTCGGTGTCCGCTCCGCCGGGCAGATGGTATTTGATGGCCATGCCATGGGGGTTCGCAGCCGGCGAGCCGTCCGGGACATTCGGCATCCCATTGCCATCCGAGAAACGCACCGTAACCGGAACAGTGCTGCCGTCGAACAGCTTTGCGCGGCTGAGCCGGGCAGCATCGGGCGAGGCCTTGAACTTGCCCTCCACCACAACGCCTTTCGCGTGGAAGGCGCGGAAACCCGGATGCACGCCGTTCAGCTTGTTCGCCAAATCGACGATCTGCGTCGTGACCGGTGGGTCGTCTGCGGTGGCCGTTGCGGAAACCAGCAGAAGTGATAGAGCCATTGCAATGTACTTCGCGGTCTTTACCAATGTGGTCATGTCGAAATCCTCCTGTGAAGGCGGTTGGGGTGGATCCAGATGCGCAAAGTAGGCCTGCAGCGGCGTTTGTTGTATTGGCAAGATTGCCAACTTTGATATCATAACTGCCATGCGCATCCACATCCTTGCTCTCAACGGCGTGTTCGACACCGGCTTGGCCGCGGTGCTCGACGCCTTCGGCATCGCCAACGCACTGGCGGAGAGGACCGGCATTTCCTCGCTGCGCTTCCGGGTGAAGGTGGTGGGCCTGCGCAAGACCGTCACCACCGCGCGGGGCCTGAGCGTGCCGGTGACCGCGGCGGCGCGCGCGCAGACACCGGACGTGGTGGTGATGCCTGCCATCAGCCAGTTGAGGCCGGAGCCGCTCGTGCAGGCGCTGGCCACCAGCGAGGTGCGCGATGCCGGCACGGTGCTGTGCAAGTGGTCTGGGCGCGGCGCGCTGGCTGCCGCCGCCTGCGTCGGTACCTTCGTGCTGGCGGAGGCGGGTCTGCTCGACGGCGAGGTGGCCACCACCACCTGGTGGCTGGCGCCGCTGTTCCGACAGCGCTATCCGCTAGTGCGGCTGGACGAGTCGCGCATCGTCGTGCAGTCCAACGCGGTGGTCACCGCCGGCGCGGCGCTGAGCCATCTCGACCTCGCGCTGGCCCTGATCCGGCGCACCAGCCCGGAGCTGGCCAACCTGACCGCGAAATACCTGGTGGTGGATGCGCGCACCTCGCAGTCGGTCTACTCGATTCCCGACCATCTTGCGCATGACGATCCGCTGGTGCGGCAGTTCGAGCGCTGGGCGCGCGGACGCCTGACCGAAGGCTTCTCGCTCGACCGGGCCGCGGTGGCGCTGGCCACCAGCAAGCGCACCCTGGCGCGCCGCATGCAAAGTGTGCTGGGCAAACCGCCGCTTGCCTACTTCCAGGACCTGCGGATAGAGCGCGCGGTGCATCTGCTCAAGACCACCCACGCCAGCGTCGACCAGATCGCCGCCGAGGTCGGCTATTCCGAAGGCGTGACGCTGCGCGTGCTGCTGCGCCGAAGGCTTGGCCGCGGCGTGCGCGAAATCCGTCACAGCCTGTGAGTCGGGATCACGTCGTTTCACTTTGTCGCAACGTAGCAGCGCGACAGGCACCGAGTCTGCTCCGGACCAGAGCAACGGCGAGCTTTCCACCGAGCGGACCCGTCCAAATAATCGCTTTGGACGCGGTAGCAGTCGACCGACCATCCTTGTTCCAGTCTGGCATCGGCCACCTACCTAACGTTCTCCACCTGACTGAATTCACCGTTCAACGCGAGCCAGGCCGCCGCCGCGGCCAGGCCCGCCGTTTCGGTCCGAAGGATCCGTGGCCCCAGCGCGATCGGCACGAATCCGGATCGTGAGGCCAGCTGCAGCTCCTCCGGGTCGAATCCGCCCTCCGGTCCGATCGCCAGGGCGGTGCTGCTCCGTTCGGACCCGGCCGGCGGCAGGCCGGGCGGTGCGGCCGGGTCCAGGATCCACTTGAAATGCGCCTCGCGCGCCTGCTCCAGCGCCTCGGCCAGCGAGCTCGCCGCCTCGATGTCAACGAGCCGGTTGCGCCCGCACTGGCAGCAGGCGGCGATGGCCAGCTCGCGCCAGTGCTGCAAGCGCCGCTCGCGGCGGGCCGCATCGAGGCGGGCCGTGCTGCGCGCCGCCGGGGCCACGATCACGCGGGCCACGCCGATCTCGACGGCCTTTTCGATCACCCAGTCGACCTTTTCCGACGTGGTCAGCGCCTGGATCAGCGTGATGGCCAGCCGGGCTTCGCGCTCGATCGGGTCGAACGCGTCCACCTCGGCTTGCAACGGGCCGCCGGCCGCATCGTGCGCTTGGGCCAGGCGCGCGCGATACTCGCCGCCGCGGCCGTTGAACAGCACGATCGGGTCGCCGGCGCGCAGACGCAACACGGTGCGTGCGTGATGCCCGACACCAGCCGGCAACGTGACGCGCGCGCCCGCTGACAGCGGTTGCTCGACGTAAAACCGGGGCGCCGGCACGCGCAGCCCGGGCCGGGCCGGCTAGGCAGCCAGCCGGGCGGTCGGTGGGTGCTCGGAGGCGCCGCTGGCGCCGCGGGTCTGCTCGCGCACGAAGTTCGGCAGCGCGAACAAGGCCCCGTGCACCTCGGCGTTGTAATACTGAAGGCCGGCCAGGCCCCGCTCGCGCATGCGCGCCGCGATCAGCTCGGCGCCGACCGTGCGTGGATCGGGGCCGTCGCTGGCCACCGCCAGGCACCACAGCGAGCCGTACAGCGGGATATACAGCGTCATCGGGCAAACCCGCGCGAACACCTTGCGCAGGTTGTCGGCATTCTTGCGCACGGTCGACGGCTGGAACACCGGCGAGCCCAGATGCAGCGTCAGCATCCCGCCCGGATTCAGGATCGCGCGGCACATCCGGAAGAACTGCTCCGAATACAGGTGAAACGCCGGCGTGTCCGGATCGGTCAGGTCGAGCACGATCAGGTCGAAGCGCTCCGGGGTCGACCGGACATAATCGAAGCCGTCGCCGATCCGCACCGTCAGGCGCGGGTCATCGAAAGCGCCGCGGTGGATCGCACCCAGGTACTGCTTCGAGATATCGATCACCGCCTGGTCGAGCTCGGCCATCACGATCCGCCGCACCGACGGGTGCTTCAGGATCTCCTCGGAGGAGCCGCCGTCGCCGCCGCCGATCACGAGCACCGATCGCGGATCCGGGTGCGTCAGCATGGCCGGATGCGTCATGCACTCGTGATAGAAGAATTCCTCGCCCTCCGAGGTCATCAGCCGGCCGTCCAGCCGGAACAGTCGCCCGAACTGGGGCGTGTCGTACACCTCGATGCGCTGGTAGGGCGACTGCAGCGTCTGCAGCCTGGCACGGGCGGTGAAGCCGTAGCCGGCGCTGGCGTTGAGCCAGTCGAAAATCATCCGGTCGGAGACCGCCGTTTGCGGCGCCTCGGCGCCGGCTGCCGCCGCCGTGGCCTGGATCGACGCGGTCAGATCGCCCCGTTCGATCCGGTTCACGCTCTGGCGGGTCGGCCGGAACGCCAGCGCCAGCGTGTCGAACAGGCGCTGCGCCTTGGCGCAGTTGTCGCTGGTGAAGTTGCACACGTACACGTCCAGCGTGACGCCGCATCGCTCGGGCCACGTGTGCACCGCCAGGTGCGACTCGGCCAGCAGCAGCGCGCCGGTGATGCCGCCCGGCTGCCCGTCGACGGAGGGAAAGACGTGGAACTTCTCGTCGACCACGGTCAGGCCCGAATCGACGGTCGATCCGCGGCACAGCGTAGCCAGCGTGGTGAGATCGGTCAGGAACGCGGCAGAACAGCCGCAATTGAAAAGATCACCGGTCAGGTGCAAGCCTTGCATCTTCAGCCCCCAGCAGGTCCGCCCAATCGACCTGAATTACGGTTGTGACACCGCAACCCATCGGTTCGGGACCCGCTCGCTGGTGCGCGGCGCTCGGGTCTGTGCAGTGCACCGGGCACTGCGTCGATTGGCTCTGGCGGGGGAGAACCGCCCGATGCTGCCGGGCGACCCGTTACTTGCCGTGTTGGTCCGAACCGAAACTTCGGGCCGAATCTTAGAGCAAAACGGTGAGAAATGAAAGGCTTGGCTCGGCGGGCGGCGCAGGTCCCGTTCGCAAGATATCCGGCGCGCTCTGAGCGCTCGGGCCCACGGATAAAATGGATGTTTCCCGCCGATCATTCCCGGGCCGAAGCCGATGAACGAACTCGCTTCTTCCGCCGTCTCGTCCGCCGCGCTCGAACGCGACATGTGCAACGCGATCCGCGCGCTGGCGATGGATGCGGTGCAAAAGGCGAATTCGGGCCACCCTGGCATGCCGATGGGGATGGCCGAAGTCGCCTACACGCTGTGGACGCGGCACCTGCGCCACAACCCGGCCAATCCGAAGTGGCCCGGCCGGGACCGCTTCATCCTGTCCAACGGTCACGGCTCGATGCTGCAGTACGCGCTGCTGCACCTGACCGGCTACGACCTGCCGATGGCCGAGCTCGCCAACTTTCGCCAGCTGCACAGCCGCACACCGGGCCACCCCGAAGCGGCCCTGACACCCGGGGTGGAGACGACGACCGGCCCGCTGGGGCAGGGCCTGGCCAACGCGGTGGGCATGGCGCTGGCTGAGCGGCTGCTGGCGGCCGAGTTCAATCGGCCCGGCTTCGACATCGTCGACCACCACACCTACGTGTTCGTCGGCGACGGCTGCCTGATGGAGGGCATCTCGCACGAAGCGGCCTCGCTCGCGGGAACCTGGAAGCTGGCCAAGCTGATTGCGGTCTACGACGACAACGGCATTTCGATCGACGGCGAGGTGCGCCACTGGTTTACAGATGACACGGCGGCCCGGTTCCGCGCGTACCACTGGAACGTGATCGGGCCCATCGACGGCCACGACACAGCAAAGGTCGACAGCGCGCTCAGCCAGGCCGGGCGGTCCGATCGGCCCACGCTGATCATTGCGCGCACGGTGATCGGCAAAGGATCGCCCGCCCGTGCCGGCAGCGAGAAGGCTCACGGCGAGGCCCTTGGCGAAGCCGAGGTCGCCGCCACCCGCCAGGCCATCGGCTGGCCGCACCCGCCGTTTCACGTTCCGGACCCGATCTACCGGGCCTGGGACGCGCGGCCGGCCGGGGCCGCGCGCGAACGCCTTTGGCAGCAGTTGCTCGACCGGTACGCGGCCGCCTTTCCGCGCGAGGCGGCCGAACTGCGGCGGCGCACGGCCGGCGATCCGCCGCCCGGGTTGGCCGGCGGGGTGCACGATGCGATCGAGGCTGCACAGGTCAAGCGCGAGTCGGTCGCGACGCGCAAAGCCTCGCAACTTGCGCTGGAGATGCTGGGCGAGTCGGTGCCGGAGTTGATCGGCGGGTCGGCCGACCTGACCGGCAGCAACCTGACGCGCTGGAGCCGCGCGGTGCCGCTGCGCACCGACGCGGGGTTCGTGCCCGGCCGCCACATCAACTATGGCGTGCGCGAATTCGGAATGAGCGCGATCGTCAACGGGATGGCGCTGCACGGCGGCCTGATCCCGTTTTGCGGGACGTTCCTGACGTTTTCCGACTACTCGCGCAACGCGCTGCGAATGGCCGCTCTGATGAGGATCCGCGCCATTTTCGTGTTCACGCACGACTCGATCGGACTGGGCGAAGACGGTCCGACCCACCAGGCGGTCGAGCACGCTGCCAGCCTGCGCTTGATTCCGAACATGGACGTGTGGCGTCCGTCCGACACGGTCGAGACGCTGGTGGCCTGGGGCGCTGCGATCGAGCGGCGCGACGGCCCCACGAGCCTGCTGCTGTCGCGCCAGGCGGTCGCCTTCCTGCGCCCATCGGCCGATGCGGGGGCGGTTCGCCGCGGCGGCTACGTCTACAGCGAGGCCCCCGGCGGCGCAAGTCGGGCCAAGGCCGTCCTGATCGCCACCGGCTCGGAGCTGCCCATCGCGGTGCAGGCCGCAGAGCAGCTGGCCGCGCAGGGCATCGCGGTGCGGGTGGTGTCGATGCCCTCGACCAGCGTGTTCGATCGCCAGAGCGTGGCCTGGAAATCGAGCGTGCTGCCGGAAGGCGTGCCGCGGCTGGCGATCGAGGCCGGCGTGACCGATTTCTGGTGGAAGTACGTGCGCGCCACCGGCGCCGTGCTGGGCGTGAACCGCTTCGGGGAATCGGCCCCGGCGCCGGCCGTGTATGAACACTTCGGGCTGACCGCAGCCAACGCGGTGGCCATCGTGAAGGCGTTGCTGAAGGGGGGAAAAGGTCAATGACGATCAAAGTCGCCATCAACGGTTATGGGCGGATCGGCCGCAATGTGCTGCGGGCGCACTACGAGGGTGGCAAGAAACACGACATCGAGATCGTCGCGCTCAACGACCTGGGCGACGCCCGGATCAACGCGCACCTGACGCGCCACGACACGGTGCACGGGCGGTTCGCCGGCACCGTCGAGGTCGACGGTGACGCGATGGTGGTCAATGGCGACCGGATCCGGGTGCTGGCCACGCGTGAGCCTTCGCAGCTGCCCTGGGCGGCGATGGGCGTGGACCTGGTGCACGAGTGCACGGGACTGTTCACGACCAAGGAGAAGGCCGGGCAGCATCTGAAGGCCGGTGCGAAGAAGGTGATCATCTCGGCGCCGGGTGGCAAGGACGTCGACGCCACGATCGTGATCGGCGTGAACGACGACGTGCTCAGGAAGGAGCACACGGTCGTCTCCAACGCCTCCTGCACGACCAATTGCCTGGCGGCGCTCGTCAAGCCCCTGCACCAGGCCATCGGGCTGGTCAACGGCCTGATGACGACGATCCACTCGTACACCAACGACCAGGTGCTCACCGACGTGTACCACGAGGATCTGCGGCGCGCCCGCTCGGCCACGCAGTCGATGATCCCGACCAAGACCGGCGCGGCCGCGGCGGTCGGCCTGGTGATGCCGGAGCTGGCCGGGCGGCTGGATGGATACGCGATCCGGGTGCCGACCATCAACGTGTCGATCGTCGATCTGTCCTTCATCGCCGCGCGCGATACCACGGTCGAGGAAGTCAACCGGATCATGAAGGCGGCGGCGCAAGGGCCGCTGCGAGGCATCCTGGCCTATTGCGACGAGCCGCTGGTGTCGGTCGACTTCAACCACGACGCGCACTCGTCCGTGTTCGACGCCACGCTGACCAAGGTTTCCGGACGCCTGGTCAAGGTCAGCAGCTGGTACGACAACGAGTGGGGCTTCAGCAACCGGATGCTGGACGCCACCGTCGCACTGATGAACGCGCGCTGACCGGCCCAAAACGCGGAAGCCGCCCGGTCGGGCGGCCTCCTGGCAGCCGAGATGGGCTGCTCCTGTGCGGCATCGCGACTCAGGGTCGCACCGCCGTCGCTATCGAGCTGCAGACCTCCCGGCCTTCAGCGTCCGATCTCAGTCTCAAGACGTTTCGTCCTGGTGGAAGCTCTTGACTTCCTGTTCCTCCTGCACGATCGAGACCTGGATATCTTCCCTCTTTGCGCTCGGCAAGTCCACTCTGACTTTTCGAAGTCAGGCGGCAGACATCTGACCCTGTATCCACACCCACGAGGCGCCGATCAGGGATCCGACGCCGGCTCCGAACGCACTCGAAGCCAGCAGCATCGCCTGCCGGGCGGCAAATCGGGGCCGAGCAGGCGCGCCAGCTTCTATAATGCACGGCGCGCCCGGACACAGAACATAAAGAACGCTAAAGAAAAGAACACAACGCGGCGCGGTTGCGATCGGATCGACCCCGGGGCGGCCTGGCCGCGACGACACGATGATTGTCACCCTCGAAGAGCTGTGCCGCCGCGGGGCGCTGCGCGGCCAGCGCGTATTCATCCGCTCGGACCTGAACGTGCCCCAGGACGGGGCGGGCGCGATCGTGGAAGACACCCGGATCCGTGCTTCGGTGCCGGCGATCCGGATGGCGATCGACGCCGGGGCCGCCGTGATGGTGACCTCGCACCTGGGACGGCCTGCCGAGGGCGAATTGAAGCGCGAGGATTCGCTGGCGCCGGTGGCGGTGCGCCTGTCCGAGCTGCTGGGGTTCAACGTGCCGCTGGTGCGCGACTGGCTGGACGGCGTGACGGTCGAACCGGGGCGGGTGGTGCTGCTGGAGAACTGCCGCGTCAACTCGGGCGAGAAGAAGGACAGCGAGGAGTTGTCGCGTCGGATGGCGGCGCTGTGCGACGTCTACGTGAACGATGCCTTCGCCACTGCGCATCGCGCCGAAGCGACCACCCATGGCATGGCCCGCTTCGCCCGCGTCGCGTGCGCCGGGCCGCTGCTGGCGGCCGAGCTGCAGGCGCTGGGGCGCGCGCTGATCGAGCCGAAACGCCCGCTGGTGGCGATCGTGGGCGGCTCGAAGGTCTCCACCAAGCTGACGATCCTGAACAACCTGGCCCGCAGGGTCGACCGCCTGATCGTCGGCGGCGGCATCGCCAACACCTTCCTGATGGCCGATGGATTCCCGATCGGCAAATCGCTGAGCGAACCCGACCTGGTGCCCGAATGCCGCAAGGTGCTGGGCACGCTGGCCGACAAAGGGGCCACGTTGCCGCTGCCGATCGACGTGGTGACCGCCACGGTGATGTCGGCGCAGGCGCAGCCCACACTGCGGCGCGCCGATGACGTCCGGTCGGACGAAATGATCCTGGACGTCGGACCGGCCACATCGCAGGCGCTGACCCACGTGATCAACGAAGCGGGCACCATCATATGGAACGGACCGCTGGGCGTATTCGAAATCGATGCCTTCGCCCAGGGTACGCACAATCTGGCGCTGGCAGTGGCCGGTGCCACGGCCCGCGGCGCGTTCTCGATCGCCGGCGGCGGCGACACGCTGGCGGCCATCGCCAAGTTCCACATCGCGGACCGGCTGGGTTACATCTCGACCGGCGGCGGGGCCTTCCTCGAATTTCTGGAGGGCAGGACCTTGCCGGCGGTCGCGATTCTGGAGGAACGCGCGCGCGCCGGCATTTAAAATACGTCGGCAGACCGCACAGGAGATCGAAGATGGCTCTGGTATCGATGCGACAGTTGCTGGATCACGCCGCCGAGAATGTCTACGGCGTGCCCGCGTTCAACGTCAACAACCTCGAGCAGGTGCAGGCCATCATGGAAGCGGCCGCCGAGGTGGACGCCCCGGTGATCATGCAGGCCTCTGCCGGGGCGCGCAAATACGCGGGCGAGAAGTTTCTCAGGCACCTGATCGAGGCGGCGGTCGAGAGCTACCCCGACATCCCGGTGGCGATGCACCAGGATCACGGCCAGTCTGCCGCCGTGTGCGAGTCGGCCATCCGGCTGGGTTTTTCGTCGGTGATGATGGACGGCTCGCTGAAGGAGGACGGCAAGACGGTGGCCGACTACGACTACAACTGGCAGGTGACCCGCAAAGTCGTGGATCTGGCGCACGGCGTCGGCGTCAGCGTCGAGGGCGAGCTGGGTTGCCTCGGTTCGCTGGAGACGATGAGAGGCGACAAGGAGGACGGGCACGGCGCCGAGGGCGGCATGACGCGCGAGATGCTGCTGACCGATCCGGACCAGGCCGCCGATTTCGTCCGGCGCACCCAGCTCGATGCGCTGGCCATCGCGATCGGCACCTCGCACGGGGCCTACAAGTTCTCGCGCAAGCCGACCGGCGACATCCTGGCGATCGACCGTATCAAAGAGATCCACCGCCGCATTCCGAACACGCATCTGGTGATGCATGGTTCCTCCAGCGTTCCGCAGGACCTGCTGGAGCAGATCCGCCGCTACGGCGGGCAGATGAAGGAAACCTACGGCGTGCCGGTCGAGGAGATCCAGGAAGCGATCAAGCACGGCGTGCGCAAGATCAACATCGATACCGACATCCGGCTCGCGATGACGGCGGCGGTGCGCCAGTTCCTGTCCGAAAACCCGTCCAAATTCGATCCGCGCGAGTTCCTCAAGCCGGCGCGCGAAGCGGCGCGCGTCGTATGCCGGCAGCGCTACCAGCAGTTCGGCTGTGCCGGACAGGCCTCCGCGCTCAAGCCCATCGCACTGGAAACGATGGCGCGGCGCTACCGCTCCGGCGAGCTGAGCCAGCAGGTTCACTGATGTTGCACAGCGGCGGCGCCCGTTCGCTATCATCGGGGCCATGAGCATCGGGCGAGGGCACGAAGGGGCGCTGGAGTCCGGCGACAGCCGCAGGCTGAAAGGCAAGCGCGGCCTGTTGCGCATCGTCAACGCCTTTCGCTATTCCACCGACGGACTGGCCGCCGCCTGGCACCACGAAGATGCATTCCGCCAGGAGATGATCCTGGCGGCGGTGCTGGTGCCCACGGCGCTGGTGCTTCCAGTGACGCTGCTCGAGCGCATCGTGCTGATCAGCGTCGTGATCCTGGTGCTGATCGTCGAGATCCTGAATACGGCGATCGAGGTGGCCATCGACCGCCAGAGCTTCGAGATCAATCCGCTCGCCAAGCGCGCCAAGGACCTCGGCAGCGCCGCGGTCATGCTGTCGCTGATCCTGGCCGGCGGGGTGTGGATCTCGATCCTGTGGGCGACCTTCGCCCGCTGACGCGCGGGTTCGGCGTGGAGCCATCGCGCCGATGACCTCCTCCGAGCCCGCCGCCAAGTCGGACGCGGTCGCCGCCGCGCCGATGCTGCAGTCGCGGCTGCACTCGCTGGCGCTCACTTACCGCGGCAAGGTGCGCGATACCTACGCACTCGATCCGGACCGCCTGCTGATCATCACGACCGACCGGCTGTCGGCTTTCGACGTGGTGATGAACGAACCGATCCCCGGTAAGGGTCACGTTCTGAACGCCATGTCGAACTTCTGGTTTGCGCGCCTCGCGCGCGTGGTGCCCAACCACCTGACCGGGATCGTGCCGGAGTCCGTGGTCGCGCCCGACGAGCTCGACCAGGTGCGCGGGCGGGCGGTGGTGGCGATCCGCCTGAAGCCGCTGCCGATCGAAGCGGTCGTGCGTGGCTACCTGATCGGTTCGGGCTGGACCGACTACCAGTCGACCGGGCGCGTGTGCGGGATCGAGCTGCCGCCCGGCATGGCGCTCGCCTCGCGCCTGCCCGAGCCGATCTTCACGCCGGCCATCAAGGCCGAACTGGGCGAACACGATCAGAACATCTCGCTGGACCAGGCGAGCGACATGGTCGGAGCCGATCTGGCGCGGCAGGTCCGTGTGACCGCGCTGGCGCTTTACCGCGAGGCGTCCGTGTACGCACAGCGCCGCGGGATCCTGATTGCGGATACGAAATTCGAATTCGGCCTGGACGCCGCCGGCGCGCTGCGCCTGATGGACGAGGTTCTGACGCCGGACTCGTCGCGCTTCTGGCCGCTGGACCAGTACCGGGAGGGGCAATCCCCGCCCAGTTTCGACAAGCAGTTCGTGCGCGACTGGCTGCAGGGCCAACCCTGGGACAAGAAGGCCCCGGCCCCCCGCCTTCCGCGCGAAATCATCGAGAAGACGGCCCGCAAGTATCGCGAAGCGCTCGAGCGCCTCACTGATACGATGGATGCTCGAGCGTTTTCGGATCCGGCCCCGACCGCGGGCGCCTGAGACCATGACTGCGCCCCGTACCCAGCCGTTGATCGGCGTTCTGATGGGATCGGACTCCGACTGGGAGACGATGCAGCACGCCTGCGAAGTGCTGAAGGAATTTTCGGTCGCGTTCGAGGCCAAGGTGGTTTCGGCGCACCGCACGCCCGACGATATGTTCGCGTATGCGGAATCGGCGCGCGAGCGGGGCATCCGGATGATCATCGCGGGCGCGGGTGGCGCGGCCCACCTGCCCGGGATGCTCGCTTCCAAGTCGGTGATCCCGGTGCTCGGAGTCCCGGTGCCGTCGAAGTACCTGCGCGGCGAGGACAGCCTGCTGTCGATCGTGCAGATGCCCAAGGGCGTGCCGGTCGCGACCTTCGCGATCGGCGAGGCCGGCGCGGCCAACGCGGCCCTGTTTGCGGTATCGGTGCTCGCCTCGACCGACCCTGCGCTGGCCCACAAGCTGGCCCAGTACCGGGCCACGCAGACGGAGAAAGCGCGCAACCTGACGCTGCCGCTGTGATTGACCCAGGTGAATGGCTCGGCGTGCTGGGCGGCGGCCAGCTCGGCCGCATGTTCTGCATGGCGGCGCAGACGCTGGGCTACCGGGTGTGCGTGCTGGACCCGGCCGCCGACAGCCCGGCCGGCGCGGTCGCCGACCGGCAGATCCGCGCCGAATACACGGACGAGGCCGCGCTGCGCGAGCTGGGCGCATTGTGCCGGGCCGTCACGACCGAGTTCGAGAACGTTCCGGCGCAGAGCCTGGAACGGCTGGCGCGCGATTGCGCGGTCAGCCCGCCCGCCACCGCGGTGGCGATCGCGCAGGATCGGCGCCTGGAAAAGCGCTTCGCCCAGGACTGCGGCCTTTCGGTGGCCCCCTACCGCGCCATCGCCGATGCGGCCGACTTGGGCGGCGTCGATGCGAGCCTGCTGCCTGGCGTGCTCAAATCGGCCCGGCTCGGCTATGACGGCAAGGGTCAGATCCGCGTGGAGCACCCGGACGATCTGCCGCGCGCCTGGCAGGAGCTGGGCCGGGCGCCGAGCGTTCTGGAGCAGTGGCTGCCGCTCGCCTGCGAGGTCTCGGTGATCGTGAGCCGTGGACGCGACGCTCGCTCGGTCACGTATCCGGTGGGCGAGAACCAGCATCGGGGCGGCATTCTGGCGGCGACCATCGTGCCGGCACGCATCGATACGAACCTGGCGCTGCAGGCCCGCGCAGCGGCCGCCCACATGGCCGGGCGGCTCGATTACGTCGGGGTGCTGGGCGTGGAATTTTTCGTGCTGCAGGACGGGCGGCTGCTGGTCAACGAGATGGCGCCGCGCCCGCACAACAGCGGTCATTACACGATCGATGCCTGCACCAGCAGCCAGTTCGACCAGCAGGCGCGCATCCTGGCGGGCCTGCCCCTGGGCGATACGCGCCAGCTCGCCCCTGCCGTGATGCTGAATCTGCTGGGCGATCTGTGGTTCGAGGGCGAGCACCTGCGTGTGCCCCGCCTGGATCAGGTGGCGGCCATCGACGGCGCCTGCCTGCACCTGTACGGCAAGCGCGAGGCGCGGCCCGGCCGCAAGATGGGTCACGTGACGGTGCTGGGCGCCTCGCCCCAGGACGCGCTGGAGCGCGCCGGCCAGGTGGCCGCGGCGCTCGGCCTGGACCCGGCCCGGTGAACGTGGCGCCGCTCGATGCGGAAGCGATCGCGCGGGCGGCGCGCCTGCTTTACCAGGGAAAACTGGTGGCGTTTCCGACCGAGACCGTTTACGGACTCGGTGCCGACGCCGACAACGTAGCGGCGGTGCGCGCCATTTTCGCGGCCAAGGGCCGGCCGGCCGACCATCCGGTGATCGTTCACGTGGCCGACCAGCGCGGCGCCGCGGCCTGGGCCGGCGAGCTGGCGCCGGCCGCGCGCGCGCTGGCGCAGCGGTTCTGGCCGGGGCCGCTCACGCTGGTGGTGCCGCGCGCGGCGCGGGCGCACGATGCGCTCACCGGCGCGCAATCGTCGGTCGGCCTGCGCTGCCCGTCGCATCCGTGGGCGCAGGCGTTGCTGCACGCCCTGGCGCGCGAGGCCAACGACCCGTGCCGGGCCGTCGCGGCGCCGAGCGCGAACCGCTTCGGGCACATCAGTCCGACCCGGGCCGAGCACGTCCGCGCCGACCTGGGCGAGCGGCCGCTCGGACCGGTCGACCTGGTCCTGGACGGCGGATCCTGCCCGGTCGGGATCGAATCGACCATCGTCGATCTGAGCGGCGCGGCGCCGCGGCTGCTGCGTCCGGGGTCGGTCACGCGCAACCAGATCGAGCAGGCGCTGGGCTGCGAAGTTGCCGCGGCCGCGCCCGACGATGCCTCCGCGCCGCGCGCCCCGGGTCGGCTGGCCCGCCACTACGCGCCGCGAAGACCGCTGGAACTGATCGAGGCCGCGCGCCTGGCCGAGCGGGTCCGCCAGCTCGGTGCGGCGCAGGTCGCGGTGCTGGCGCCGGCGCCGCAACTGCCGGCTGTGACGCGATGGTGGACGGCCGCGCCCGATGCGGCCTCGTACGCACGCGAGCTGTACGACGTGCTGCATCAGATGGATGCGAGCGGCGCGCAGCGCCTGCTGGTGCAGCGGCCGCCGGCGCAGCCGCAATGGGCGGCGATCTGCGATCGCCTCGAGCGGGCGGGCGCCGCCTTCAGCGGGCGATTTGACGACGCTGACTGAGCGAGGCCGACTGAGCCGCGCGCAATGAGGCGGCGCGCCCCTATCCGGCTCCGTGGCGCAGCCGCAGCACCAGGATGAAAGCGGCCAGCGCAAGCGTGATCGAATTGGCCACGATCACCGGCCAGGCCCCGATCAGCAGGCCGTAGCCCAGCCACAGGGCCACGCCCGCCGTGAAAATCGCATACATCGCGAGCGACAGCCCGCCCGTGTGGCGCGTTTTCCAGCTCAGCCACGCCTGCGGGATGAACGAGATCGTGGTCAAGGCGCCGGCCAGGTAGCCGATCGTCTGCGCATCGATCATTGCAGCGCGGCCCAGAACCGCGACAGCCGCGGCTGCCAGTGATCCAGCGTCGCGGCCGACACCAGGATGCGCTCAGCGCGCCCGATCAGCTGCTCGCGGCTCACCAGGCCGAAGAAGCGCGAGTCGGCGCTGTTGTCGCGGTTGTCGCCCAGCATCAGGTAATGATCGGCCGGAATCGTGATCGGCCCGAAGTCGGCCGCATTGCGCCGATCCTGCGCCCATTCGATCTCATGACGGCGCGAATCGAACGCCTCCTGTACCGTCAGGCCGACCCACGGGCGCCCGGCCGTATCGGTCTCGTCGACCCGGCCGTCGAACCGGTATTGCGCGCTCTGGCCGTTGATGGTGAGCCGGCGCGCCTGCATCTGCACCGTGTCTCCGGGCACCGCCACGATCCGCTTGATCAGTCTGCGCCCGTCGGCCGGCGAAGAAAACGTCACGATGTCGCCCCGGCGCGGCTCGCCCGTGTGCGCCAGCACCAGGTCGGTCAGCGGGATCTTGACGTTGTAGGCCAACCGGTTGACGAACACGACGTCGCCTTCCAGCAGACCGGGGTGCATCGACCCGGAAGGGATCGGGTTCCAGTCGGCCACTGCGGTGCGGAATACGCCGAACAGCAGCAGGAACAGCACAAAGCCGCTATTTTCGCGGAGCCACAGTCGCATCGCACCTCCATGCGGGCCTTGGGAGGAAAGCGGCTCATTTTACGGACGCGCTGCGCCTGCGCCCGCCGCTGCGCGGGCGGCGCTAAAACCGCTTCTACCTTAAGGGTTTAAGATGCGGACTTGCGGGCTCAAGCTGCTTTTTTTCCGGAAATGAACCCGCGGCGTTCCTGTTAAAACCTACGCGGGCCGCCTGCTGGCACGACGGCCAAATTTGAATCCGGAGAATTGAAGGCGAATCCGGTGCCATTTTCGAGCGGCCCGTTTTCGCACCAGGCGAGTAAGCAACCGATGGACTTGATGCTGAAGGTCATCCACGGGCCGTCCGATGGAAACTGGCACGGCCTGCAGGCGCGATTCGACGCTTCCGGCGGGCTGATCGGGCGCGCCGAGACAGCGCGGCTGTCCTTGCCCGATTCGACTCGAACCGTGTCGCGGTTTCACGCGCACGTCAGCTGGAGCGACGACACTTTTTACCTGGAGGAGATGGGCAGCCGCAACGCGGCCAGGATCAACGGCCGCTCGCTCACGGCCGGCACGCGCGAAGCGCTGAGTCCCGGCGACCAGGTGAAAATCGGTCACTTCACGCTGGCGGTCGAATTCGACGATCCGGATTCTGCCGCCACCCAGCTGCTCGACCGCAACGTGCTGCGGTTCGAGCCGGCTGAAAACGACGATTCAACCCGGTTCGTGCCGTTCGGCGGGTCCGGGCAGGACGATTCGAGCGTCGCGCTGCTCGATGCATTGCAGGGCGGTGCGGGCGTGCAGCTCGAACTGCCCCACGGGCTGCGGCCGGAGTTCATGAGGTCGCTCGGACTGATGCTGCGGGTGCTGATCGGGGGCTTGCACCGGCTGGCCTCGCAGCGGATGCGGCTGCGCGACGAAACATCCCCGGAGCGGGCACGGCCGCAGGCGCGCAGCGTCGATCCGGTCCGCACCGCCGCCGAGGAGGCCCGCTTGCTGGTCGACGTGATCAGGCCGGCCGCGTTCGGGTCGGCCAAGGCGCAGGCCAGGGCACAGGAAATGATCGACGACGTGGCCGCGCGGCTGGCGGCGATGCGCACGGCGGTCAGTGCCGCCGTGGAGCAGACCGAAGCGCGCCTCGCCCCATCGGCCGTGGAGGCTCGGCTCAAGGGGTCGCGGCTGCTGGACGGGCTGCTGCCGATGCGGCGCAAGGCCCGCCTGTGGGACTTGTACCGCAGGACTCACGCCTCGGCGAACTCAGCGCCATCGGCCAGCCCGGCCGACGACCAGGGCGAGGCCTCGGGCGGCGCCTCTGCGGCGCGGGAGCTGTTCAACAACGCTTTTTCGCGCGCCTACGACGCCGAGATCTTGCGCTTGCGCAAGGAGCGGGTCTAGCCGCGCATGAATTCGGCGATCTTCCGGCGCACGTCGTCGGGAATGTCGACCGGCTTGTCCGTTTCCTGACTGATGCAGACGGCCACCCGGTTCATCCGGACCCGCTGCTCGCCGTTCTTGTCGACTCCCATGGTCAGTCGCAGCGAGGTGCGCCCGATGTGGCTGGCGGTCAGCCAGAAGTCGACCATTTCGCCCATCCGGGTCGGCTTGGTGAAGGTCGTTTCCAGGCGCACGGTCGGCAGCGAAAGGCGCCGCTCCATCAGGAGGGCATCGAACGGGATTTCGAGCGCCTCGTAGAACCAGTCCTCCACCAGTGCATTGAAGATGTGGAAGTAGTTCGGATAGAAGACGAAGCCGGTCGGGTCGCAGTGCGACAGGCGGATCAGGTAGGGTTTGATGAATGTCATCGGCAGGCCTCCGGATCGATGATAGGCAGGCCGCTGGCCGGGTGCGCCCGGAGGAGGCCGGGTTTTATGGCCGATTTCTGCCCCAACCGGCTTGCGAACCCCCCCTTTCCCCCCATATAAACCGCCTTTGGCTTTCCGAACGATCACAGCGAGGGGAGGTTCCGATGCGTGGGTGGCGCCTGGGCTTGGCAGCTGCTGCGGCGTTTGTGCTGGCCGGCTGCGGTTACAACGAAATTCAGACGCGCGACGAGGCGGTCAAAGCGGCCTGGGCCGAGGTGCTGTCGCAGTACCAGCGCCGCGCGGACCTGGTGCCGAACCTGGTCAACACCGTCAAAGGCGAGGCCAACTTCGAGCAGGAAACGCTGACCCGCGTGATCGAAGCGCGTGCCAAGGCGACCTCGATCCAGGTGACGCCGGCGCTGGCCAACGATCCGGCGGCGCTGCAGAAATTCCAGCAGGCGCAGGGCGAGCTGTCATCGGCGCTGTCACGCCTGCTGGTGGTGAGCGAGAACTACCCTAATTTGAAGAGCAACCAGAGCTTCCAGGATCTGAGGGCGCAGCTCGAAGGCACCGAAAACCGGATCGCGATCGCGCGCAACCGCTACATCAAGACGGTGCAGGACTACAACGTGTACATACGCCAGTTGCCGCAGAACCTGACAGCGAGGGTGATGGGCTACACGGAAAAGCCGCAGTTCACGGTCGAAAACGAAGCGGCGGTCAAGCAGGTGCCGAAGGTCGATTTCGGCAAGTAGCGGCGCCGGTCCATTCCCCTGACGGTCGTCGATGCGGCGCTGGCTCTGGCTTGCACTGGTTGCGGTGGCGGCCTCCTTCGCCGCGGCTGGAGCCGCGGCTACGGAGGCCAGGGCCACCGGAGCCGAGGCTCCGGCGGCCCTGCTGCTGGTGCCGCCGCTGGCCCGCATCGTCGATCAGCCGGGCGTGCTGAAGCCGGCCGACCGCGCCAGCCTGGAAGCGCGGCTGGCCCGCTTCGAGGCCGACAACGGTGCCCAGATCGCCATCGTGATCGTGGGCACGACCGGCGTCGAACCGATCGAGGACTTCGCCAACCGGGTCGGCTCGGCCTGGAAAATCGGCCGGCGCGGAGTCGGTGACGGCCTGCTGCTGGTGATTGCGACGCAGGACCGCAAGGCCCGCATCGAGGTGGCCCGGTCGCTGGAGGGCGCAATCCCGGATGCGATCGCCAAGCGCGTGGTCCAGCAGACAATGGGCCCGCATTTCAAGGCGGGCGATTACGCCGGGGGTCTGGCCGCTGCGCTGGACGAGCTGCTGCCGCGCATCGAGCAGGAGCGCCTGGGCGTGGCGCCGGCCCACCGGTCGCAGGCGGCGCCGGCGCACCTGCACCTGTTGCTGCCGATGCTGGTGTTCGGGGTGGGGCTGGGCCTGGCGCTGCGCCGGGTGCTGGGCGCCGGCGGCGCACTGGTGGCGGGCGCAGGAGCGGGCACGCTGGCGGCGGTGGTGCTGACCTCGGTCGCGCTGGGCGCGCTGGTCGGCATCGTCGTGCTCGTGTTTGCGCTCGTGCTGGGAGCGGCCGCCCGCTACGGTCACGCGCTCGGGGGACCTTATTTGCCCGGCTCGTGGGGCGGCGGGGGCGGGTTCGGCGGCGGCGGCGGCGGCGGTGGATTCAGCAGCGGCGGCGGCGGAGACTTCTCCGGCGGCGGTGCATCGGGGAACTGGTAGCGATGGCGTGGAAGATCGACCTGCGACGCGTGCTGCGGCATCTTTTGAGCACGCCGCACGCGCTGCGCCGCTCGCTGCCGGCGGCGGCGCTCGACCGCATCGCGCTGTCGATCCGCCAGGCCGAGGCCGGCCACCAGGGTGAGATCCGGTTTGCGATCGAGCACGCGCTGCCGTGGTCGTACCTGCGTCGCAACGCGCCGCCGCGCGAGCGCGCGTTGATGATGTTTTCCAAGCTGCGGGTGTGGGACACCGAGCACAACAACGGCGTGCTGCTGTATGTGAACCTGGCCGATCGCGCGGTCGAAATCGTTGCCGACCGCGGCATCGCGGACAAGGTGCCGCGCGCCACCTGGCAGGCGATCTGTCACGCGGCGCGCGATCAGTTCCGTCACGGGCGGATCGAGGCCGGCGCGCTGGCGGCGATCGCGGCGATCGGGGCCGTGTTGGCCGAGCACTTCCCGCTGGCGCCCGGGCAGAGGCGCGGCAACGAGCTGCCCGACCGGCCGGTGGTGTTGTAAATTTGATTTGTTTCGAAAGGACGCCAACATGTCGAGACGCAATCCGCTGGGCGCCCAAGCGGCTCCCGGCCATCAATTCGCCACGCTGGCCGGCGGATGCTTCTGGTGCCTGGAAGCGGTGTTCGAAGAAGTCGAAGGGGTGGTCGACGTCGAATCCGGCTACAGCGGCGGCACCGTGGCCAACCCGAGTTACCGCCAGGTGAGCGAGGGCGACACCGGTCACGCCGAAGTGGTCCGGCTCGAGTTCGATCCGGATCGCATCAGCTACAGCGAGATCCTGGAGATCTTCTTCGCGGTGCACGACCCGACCACGCTGAACCGCCAGGGCAACGACATCGGCACCCAGTACCGCTCCGTGATCTTCTTCCATGATCCGGAGCAGCAACGGGCGGCCCGGGAAGTGATCGAGCAGGCACGCTCGGCCTGGGGCCGCGAGATCGTCACCCAGGTGGAGCCGGCGCCCGCCTACTTCCGCGCGGAGGACTATCACCAGGAGTACTTCCGGCACAACCCGACCCAGGGCTATTGCATGTCCGTCGTCGCTCCGAAGCTGGAGAAGTTCCGCAAGACCTTCGCGCGCAGGCGGCGCGCGGCGTCTCACTGAGGACGGGTCACTCCGGCCTTTCGGCCAGCGCGCGCGCCAGCTCCAGGCAAGAGAGCGGCGCGCAGCCCTCGGCTTCGTTGCCGACGATGACGAATGCGCTCTGTGCGCTGCGCGCGGCCACCCGGATCAGGTGGGCAAGCGTTCCGCGCGTCACCAGATCCGGATCGAGCAGTCGGTTGAAGGGCGCGTATCGGCCCCTGGCCTGCTCGGCGCTGAAGCCGGCGTGCAGGCTCCAGCGCACCACCAGCGGTCCGGCCAGGTTCCACGCGCTGTCCGGCGTGGTGCCCGCGTCCATCGTCCGCAGCGCGGCGGCCTGCCGCGCCACCGGGGGCATACGGGCGTGCACGCCGACGCACAGGCGGGCGCCGCACTCGCGCAGTCGGTGCACGAAGCGGGGGGTCAGCAGCTCCGCATTGCGAAGCTCCACCGCGTAAACCGGCCGGATCCCGGCGTGCTCGGCCGGCAGCTTCGCCAGGAAGGCGGCGATGCGCTCGATCAGCGGGTGGGCCTCGCGCGTGAGTTCGGGCGGCATCGGCGCGAACTGCAGCAACAGGGGCCCGACTTTCTGCCCCAGCCCCTCCAGGGCGGGCAGCACGAAGCGCTCGGCCGCGTAGGTCGCATCCAGGAAGCGCGGGTTGGTCGCGCCGGTGCCCGGCGGGTGGCGTGCTCCGCGCGGTACCGCCTCGGTCACAGCCGACGGGGCCGGCACCAGGAAGCGGAAATCGTCCGGGACCTGTTTCGCGTAGCGGCTCCAGTCGGCCGCGTCCAGTCCGTGATAGGCGCCCCGATCGACGCCGACCGCGCGCAGCAGCGGGTGGCGGCTGTAGGCCGACAGGCCTTCCCGCGTCAGCCGCGACTCCGGGTACTCGTTTTCGTAGACCAGGCCGTGCCACCCCGGATACGCCCACGATGAGGTGCCCAGGTACAGCCCGCCCGGCAGGCGCCGGCCCAGGCGCGTGACCTCCTCGCCGGCGGCAGCGGCCTCGATCGGCCCGTGCAGGTCGAGTGCTGCCTCGCCGAAGAGGGAGTCCGTCAAGCGGGTGCAAAGGGCCGATGGCCCTGGCGGGTTGCAAAGCGTCGCGGGCCGCTCTCACATCGGCGCGCGCGGCAGCTCTTCACGGCATCTCAGCCCTGGCGGGCGCGTTCGATCACGGCCTGCGTGTTCAGCGCGGTCCGTGGTTCCTTCGTGTTCGTCACCTGGGTCGGGTCGAGCTTGCAGCGCAGGTGCACGACCGTCCCGGAACCGGGCGCCGACACGATGTTCAACTGCGCGCCGATGCGCTGCGCGCGGTTGCGCATGTTCAGCAGGCCGCGTCCGCCGACCCCCTCGGTGGACATGCCGCGGCCGTTGTCGGCGATCCGGATGTCCAGGTACTGCGCGTCGCCCACCCGCGACGTGTCGAAGGTGACCCGGGCCACGCGCGCGCCGCTGTGCTTGAGCGCGTTGTTCAGCGCTTCCTGCACGATGCGCAGGATCGGCAGCACCGCGTCCGGATGAAGCCCGATCTCCTCCGGCAGGTTGCGCGCATCCCACGCCAGCTCGATGCCGGCGGCCCGCAGCCGCGGCTCGATCCGGTAGCGCAGGTTGCCCAGCGCCGAACCCAGATCGGTCTCCTCGGCCGCCAGCGCGTCGATCGCCAGCCGCATGTCGTCGATCGACTCGCGCAGGATCTGCGCCACCTGCTCGTTGCTCAGCGCGCCGCGTTCGACCAGCATCAGCGAGGACATCAGCTGCGATCCCAGTCCGTCGTGCATGTCCTGCATGATGCGCTGGCGTTCCTGCCCCTCGGCCTTGATCCTTTCGCTTTCGCGCAGCCGCTCGAAATTGCGCTTCAGCAGCTGCTCGCGCTCGCGCACGCGGCTCTCGAGCTCGGCGCGCGCGATCTCGGCCTCGCGCAGCACGTCGATGAAGTGTTCCACCAGCGGCGTGCCCATCGCGAACAGCAGCAGCGGCCCGGCCCAGGCCAGCGAGTGCGCGCCGTTCAGCGTACCGGCGCCGACGACCATCCGGATATCGACCAGGGCGGCGCCGATCGCCACCAGTGCGGCGATCAGCACGATCGGCCGCGGCGCCTGCAGCCCGTTGACGCTGCGGAACATCGTCACGCCGGTGGCCGCGATGCCGATGGCCACCAGGCCCGGCGCCCAGAACTGGTCCAGGTACGGCGCCACCGCCCGCGCCGTCGCCAGCAGCAGCACCGGGCCGAGCGCCGCGTAGGCGGCCATCAGCCACTCCCAGCGCCGGTAGCGCAGGCCGCACAGTCTGAGCATCATGATGCTGACCACGGCGGCGAACGCACCGGCGCTGGCGTAGTGCACGCATTCCAGCGCCAGGCGCCAGGCCAGCGGCACCGAGTCCACCAGGTAGTACGCACTGAAAGCCACCCAGATCGCCGAGCCCAGCGCGAGCAGGCCCAGCAGCTCGTCGCGCCGGCGCCACCACAGGACGCCGAAGATCAGCGTGATCATCGCCGCCACCGTGGTGCCGATCCAGAACACGGTGCGATCGCGGAAGTATTCCCAGTCGAAGTGCACCAGGACCCGGTTGAGCGGACCGACCTCGACGCCCGAGAGCACATGCACCCCGGAACGGTAGGGCGCCCGGATCAGCAGCACGTTGTCGCCGGTGGTGAGCTCGGTCGGATCGATCACCGCCACGTGCGGGCGCCACCAGTGCACGTAGGTGTCCTGGTCGGCCGCCGGAATCTGCGCCGCGAAGTGCCCGTTGACCGTGACCCGTCCGCCGTCGGTGGCCTCCGACAGCAGCACGGCCCACGGATCGGTCGGCATCGAGGGCAGCGTGAAGTGGAGCCGCAGCGCGACCTCCCTGAGCGGCGCGCCCTCCTTGACCGGCCAGCGCATCGGCATGTCGAACCGGGTCCATTCGGCCTCCGGCGCGGGCGACTGGCCGAGCTCGTAGGAGGTGAATTCGACCTGCCGCAGCTCCTGGACGCGGTCGATGTCGGCGGTCTGGGCACCGACCGCCGAGGCCGCCGTTACGAGCAGCAGCAGGACGGTGCGCTGCGATCCAGCCACGCCGACGGCCTCATGACGGACACACCTCTCAGCTTTTCAGCAGCCCCATCTGGCTCGCCTCGTACACCGCCTCTCCACGCGAGTGGACGGCCAGCTTGCGATAGATCTTCTTGATGTGGGCGGTGACGGTGTGCGGCGAGATGCCGAGGATTTCACCGATCTCGTTGAAGCTCATGCCCTTGGCCAGCAACTGCAGAATCTCGGTCTCGCGCGCCGACAGCGGGTTGTTGTCGCTCGAGCTGGCCCGCGGCGGCAGCGTCTGGCCGGTGCTGCCGCCCATGCGCGAGCGGATCGCCCGCAGCACGCTGCGCGCCACCACCGGGCTGACTGGCGAGCCGCCCGCTCTGAGCAGGCGAATGCAGGAGATCACGTCGGCCGGGGTCGAATCCTTCAGGATGTAGCCGGTGGCGCCGGCCTCGATCGACGACACGACGTGCTGCTCGTCGCCGAAGACGGTCACCACCATGATGTCGACGTCCGGCTTTCTCTGGGAGACGTTGCGGATCAGGTCGATCCCGGTGCCGTCCGGCAGCCCCAGATCGATCAGCATCACGTCGAAATCCTCCCGGTCGATCAGCGCCTGGGCTTCGCGTTTGTTGGCTGCCACACCGGAGAGCCGCATGGTCGGCTCGTTTTCGATGATCTGCGCAAAGCGGCGGCGAAACTCCGGCTCGTCTTCGACGATAATGATCGAAATCTGGTCGGCGCTCATGGGCATCCCGGAGTGCTACTGGTTGTGACAGTTTAGCCGGTTGTGCGTGATTCAACGACCCCCTTGGACGGCCTAGCGCATCGGGCCCGGCCGTCGGTCGCCGCCGGCGCGCCAGACCGCCGGCCGGCCGCCGTAGACCGACGGGCCGGGCCGATTTCCTCTCATGGAGCCAGCCGGCTCAGCTGCCACTGGTCGGCCTGCCGGACGTACAGCAGCCGGTCGTGCAGGCGCGATGCGCGGCCCTGCCAGAACTCCATTTGCACGGGCGCAATTCGGTATCCGCCCCAGTACGGCGGCCGGGGCGGGTCGCTCTGGTGGGCGAAGCGGTCGCGCACCTGGCTCATGCGCGCCTCGAGCTCGGCGCGGCTGCCGATCGGTTCGCTCTGTGGGGAGGCCCAGGCGCCCAAGCGGGCTTCCAGCGGACGCTGTGAGAAATATTGGTCCGACTGCTGCGGTGCCACGCGCGACACCGACCCCTCGATGCGCACCTGCCGCTCCAGTTCGATCCAGAAAAACAGGGCGCACGCGAGCGCATTTTCCTGCAGTTCGCGTCCCTTGCGGCTGTCGTAGTTGGAGTAGAAGACGAATCCCGAGGCGTCGAACTCCTTCAGTAGCACGATCCGGTTGCTCGGGCGCCCCTGAGGCGAGGCGGTCGCCAGGCTCATCGCGTTGACTTCGCGCACGCCGGCGGCACGCGCTTCGTCCAGCCAGCGCGAGAACTGCTCGATCGGATCGTGCGCTGCGCAATCCTCGCTCAGCGCGCCGCGTCCGTATTCCGTCCTCGGGTCCGAGATCGACATCCGCCAAGGGTACCTCGAAACTTAGAATGTGCAGATGCAAGCCGATCACGGCGGGGCGCCTGAGTCCGCTGACGTCGAGCGCCGCTTCGCCGGTGTCACCCGCCTGCTGGGCGCGGCCGCCCACGCGCGGCTGCGCTCATCGCGGATCGCGGTGGTCGGCGTCGGCGGCGTGGGCTCGTGGGCGGCCGAAGCGCTGGCGCGCAGTGGAGTGGAGCAAATCAGGCTGATCGACCTGGACCACATTGCCGAAAGCAACGCCAACCGGCAGATCCAGGCGCTGGGCGGCGAGTTCGGCAAGGCCAAAGTGGTCGCGATGGCGCAACGCATCGAGTCGATCAACCCGCGTGC